>MDSW01080834.1_pt1 | contig 31640 bp, 21 predicted proteins | sample 811171 | NCBI WGS metagenome assembly MDSW01 (sample SAMN05326641, study PRJNA326480) | marine metagenome | isolation source: seawater | place: Atlantic Ocean: North West | collected 2012 | reverse complement strand
GCGAGGCAGGATTTGAACCTGCGACCTCCCGGTTATCAGCCGGGTGCTCGAACCAAGCTAAGCTACCCGCCCATAGGCAAATCTTCCGAACAGCACTTTTGGTTAAAGCGTGACGGTTGCTTATTCTTCTTCATCTCCACCAAAATTTAGCCTTTCGTATGATGTTAATGCCATGACTCTTTCAAGGCTGGTGGAAAGAATGACTTCGTCCAAACGTGCAGTAGTTCTACTGAATTGATCTACAGGAATCAGTACTTCATCAGGAATTCCTAATCGATAACTAACTCTTGGAAGAAGTTTGATGAAAGCACCCTTGTATGTGCGCTTGATTTTCTTCAAACCTACTACCTTACCAATTTCATTACTGTCATTATCCACTACGGCTCTTCCAACCATTTCATCAGGAGCGTAAAGTCCTTCGTCGATTCTGATAGTATTTCTCCATCTACGTTGTAATTCCCTCATTGACTTGGAAATTTTGATTGTCCCGTCTGGTTGTAAACTGTGAATAAGGTCCTTTGCAAGAGGTGCAGTGAACGCTGGTTTCCTCATATATTCTTCAGCTATCTCTGCAGATACATCCAATCTTAATGATCGCACATGTTCCTTCCGAGGACTAAACCTCTGTCCTCGGACCACTCCTACGAGTTTCCCTCCAACAAATACTTCTCTGTCTATCAATTGTTCAATTGCCATTTCATCGTCCATTATTTCATTCTCCTTTCTGTATGCGTGTTTCCCATCCCGCTCTAGTTAGGCTTGGGTTGCATGCGAGGTACATAAACGAATCGGATTTATTTGGCGTATAATTCAATTGAAAATATTGGTCTATTCTTTATTTTCCAATTGGAATATGCTTTATTTTCTCATCATTATCGGCCATTTAGTTAAATCACTTTAAATTTGATTATGTTTAATTTTTTATTCATATTTCAATTGAATTTATTGCTAAAATTGTGTTTATTCCAAGATCAAGTGTATATTTTTCTTATTCAAATCGAAAATTAATGATTTTGAGTTTTTTTTACCTTTTTTTCAATTGGAAAATAGTATAATCCGGAATTTTTAATTTTTCTTCATTCTTCGCAATCTCTATGAGTGTCCTCTTCGGACTAGGTAGGTGATGACTATGGCGGACTCCTTGGATTTGTTGAACTCAATTCGAGATCGTGTAGGTCCTGATTCAGCAAGAACTTCAGGTCTTTCTAACGAAGTAGTTGCTCGTTTTTGTAAATCTGATGATAAGTTAATTCAAGCAATTAAAGAGGCAGTAGTTGCCTTTGATTCAATGGTCGAAGAATTTGGAATGGAACTATTGCAGATGGAAGAAACAGAATTGATTTCGCATCTTCAATCGGGATACATCAATTTCTATTCTGCAGCTACTATTAATCCATACATTGCACTTTCTGCCTGTGGCCCTTGGATAATCACAACAAAAGGAGCAGTTATCCATGATAATGGAGGGTATGGGATGTTAGGATTTGGCCATGCACCTCATGCAGCCGTCAATGCAATGTCTCAAAATTGGGTTATGGCGAATGTAATGACTCCATCGTTTAGCCAATTACGGTTGGTAGACAGACTACAATCTGAGTTGGGCCATACTAGAGGACATTGCCCATTTACTCACTTTATTTGTATGAATAGCGGCTCTGAATCCGTAACAGTTAGTTTGAGAATCGCAGATGTAAATGCCAGAAAACACACCGATTTAGGAGGTAGATACGAGGGGGCAGAAATCAAATTATTGGCAATCGAAGAAGCATTCCATGGAAGAACCGATCGTCCTGCCCAACTCTCTCACTCCTGTAAAGGAAAATACGATGAACAGTTAGCAACATTTCGGGATAGAGATAATTTAATTTTGGTTCCTGCCAATGATGTAGAATCACTTCGAGAAGCTTTTTCTCAGGCTGAAAAAGATGGTGTTTTCATTGAATTAATGGCGATTGAACCGGTTCAAGGCGAAGGAAATCCAGGGCAATGTGTTACTAGAGAGTTTTATGATGAAGCACGCCGTTTAACGTTAGAACATGGAAGTATGCTTCTTGTTGATTCTATTCAAGCAGGGCTTAGAGGTCAAGGTTGTCTTTCGGTAATTGATTACCCTGGGTTTGAAGATTGTGAAGCTCCTGATTTTGAGACATGGTCAAAGGCATTGAATGCAGGACAATACCCTTTGTCTGTCCTTGGAATGAATTCTCGTGCATCAGAATTGTATGTTGTAGGAATCTACGGAAACACCATGACTACAAATCCTAGGGCATTAGAAACTGCAGTTTCAGTTCTAGATAGCGTTACTCCTGAACTTCGTGAAAATATTAGAGCAAGAGGACTTGAACTCGTTTCTGGTTTACAACATTTAGCGGATGAAATGCCAGATATTGTCGTGAAAGTTCAGGGCACAGGACTTCTTTGTTGTGCTGAATTGAATCCAGAAACTCACAAAGTTGTTGGTTTTGGACAAGTAGAAGAGCGATGTCGAGAAATGGGCTTAGGAATAATCCACGGTGGACAAAATGCTCTTCGGTTCACGCCCCACTTTGAAATTACTAGCGAAGAAGTTGATCTTGTCGTGGATCTTGTTCGTCAAGCACTCTTATCCCATAGAGAGTGAGGTCATTTTATGGAGCCATTACTTCAAATTGAGAAAATCGATGTATATTCTCCAAATGGTAACGGTCCAATCAATAATTGGGTTAAGGAAATAATCGAAGGAAGAATGCCAGAATTAGATGAGAAAATACATTTTTGGGTTCATATTCGAGATGTAGAACGAGCTGTTGAAACCCTTCAAACAAACAATATTTCGGGCAGCTATTCGCTTTCAGGGCGTCGTGCGTGGAATCAACAAATGGTTTTGGATGAAATTTCTCGACTTTGGCTTAGGTTTCAGAATGCAGTCCATGGAACTCACACTGCTCAATCTTTGAGTGACATTCCTTCACCGGCTGCCTTTCAAGTGGAGGGAGAACATAGAAGGCCAAATTTGACTCCAATTCATGATGCTTTAGTTAACTGTGGAACAGAGGGTTGGAGGCCATTAATTGCAATGAGAGTTGGATTGATGGAATGCATTGCAGCAGAGTTGGAAAAATCATCAAAATAAATCTGAACCTAGAAGCGGTAATAGTACTGATGCTTCGCCTTCAACAGTAACATGTGGGGCATCAGAACGGATTTTTCCCCATGATATCGCTTCTCTAGTTCTTGCTCCTGATAATGAACCATCATGTTCTGGAGCAGTGGTTATTCCTACAGCTGAATCTAGCCCGTCTCTATATTGATTCCACCAGATTACGTGATGTTTAGAGATGCCTCCGCCTACCATTAGTGCATGGGATTTTTTTGCTGTCCAAGTAAGATCTGAAAGTATTTGTTCATCTGCTAAAAAATCAATCATAAATTCAGGTGATTTCTGCCTATGCATGAATAATTGGGCGCCAATACTTCCATCGGAAAGGCCAGGAATAACGATAGGAATTCTATGCTTTGCAGCATGGTGGAGGAAAGACGTATCGTCATCTATTCTATCTCCAAATGCCCAACAAAGTTCGACAGATCCAAATCCTAACCATGGATTTTCAGGATTTTTCTCTCTCCGTTCCTTTTCTATTTCTTCTAACCATGGTAGAATAACTGGTTCCAATATTTCTCCATAGCATTCGTTTGGAACAATGACGTTCCCTAATCGGTTTAATCCAACATCTCCAAGCAATGCATCATCTAGGTCGAATGAACCGTGGTAATAATCTTTGAATGTCCTCGCAATATCGTGATCCAAAGTCCCACACGTTGTACTGATTACATTATATGAGCCACTTTTGATTGCTTCAATGAAGAATCCCCTCGTTCCTGTAGCCATTAGGCAGGCAGGGAATGATAACCAATTAAGAACGGACTTGTCGGAATTCTTTGCCTCCTTTGTTTCGTCAATCGCAACCCTTAGGATGTCTCTTGCTTCAACTAATTTCGTGGCAGTAAATCCTCCGGCGTTTTTCATTTGATCAAAAAGCTCACTCACAGTATTTGTTTGAGAGAGATTGTAGTCGGACACTGGTTGATTGAAGTCCTCTCTCTCGTATTCCATGTTCATCCGATAGTGTGTTTACCTATCTTATCTATGGTGCAAAAATAGTGAATTTTTCAATTGATAAATTCATTTTCCAATTGGATAATTCTATCTCTAATTTTAGCGGCTCTTTCGAATTCTAATCGTGAGGCTGCCGTAGTCATCTCCTTTCTCAATCGTTCAATTAATCTGATTTTATCATCATCTAATACTTCTGTTGCAGCATCAACCCATGATGGTTGACTGACGTTGGATAATATTGATCCAATTTCTTCTGGATGTTCGCTCCATGTGCCTGCTCCTAAACTGAATTTTTGAACTAAATTAGTGTCTCTTTTTTGTTGTGATTTGGTAAAACTCCCTACGAATCTTTTTCCTCCCGATGATCCTTTTCCTGCGGTGCCTGCCAATAGCCCTTCAACTTCCTCTCCCATTGTTGGTAGTGCTTTAGTGATGGTAGTGGGAATAATTCCATTTTCTAGATTGTATCTTTCCTGTCTTTGTCTTCTTTCTAGAGTTTGTTCAATTGCTGCTTGCATAGCAGGGCTGATAGAATCAGAGTAAAGAATTACTCTTCCATTTTCGTTTCTTGCGGCTCTACCAATTGTTTGAAGAAGACTTCTTTCATTCCTCAAGAACCCTTCTCGATCTGCATCAAAAATTGCAACTAGGCTAACTTCTGGAATATCTAATCCCTCTCTTAGTAGGTTAATTCCTACAATTACATCAATATGGCCAATTCGTAATGCCTTGATTATTTCAGAACGTTCTATTGTACCAATTTCACTGTGTAAATAGTGTGCTTTAATTCCCATTCGTTGAAGATAATCTGAGACTTCTTCTGCAAATTTGATTGTTAGTACAGTAACTAGAACTCGCTCATTCTTATTTACACATTCATTTATTTCATCCAATAAGTCTTGAACTTGTCCTTCAGTGGATCTAATTTCTATCTTCGGATCTAGTAGTCCAGTAGGGCGAATCTCCATTTGTACAATTCCCTCTATTTCATTCATTATTTCTAACATACTTCTGCGAATTTTTGGTTCATTGGATTCAATTGCTCCTCCTCCTCCAGGGGCATGCAACAATCCTTCTGGGATTTCTTGATTTGTAACTTCAGCCAAGTGTCTTAATTCACGTTCTCCAGGAGTTGCTGAAACGTACAACATTCTTGGGACTAAAGCTTGAAATTCGTCAATACGAAGTGGACGATTATCAAATGCTGAAGGTAGCCTGAAACCATGCTCGATCAAATTCGCTTTTCGAGATTTATCGCCAGCATGCATCCCTCCCAATTGGGGGAGAGTGACATGACTTTCATCCATAATTACTAGATATTTTTCTGGATCACCATGAAATGTCTGAGCGCATGCAGACATGAAATCAAATAGACAATAAGGTCTCTCTCCACTTTTTCTTCCATCGAAGTGTTTGCTATAATTTTCGATTCCTTTGCAAGTACCCAACTCTCGTAATAATTCTAAATCAAAATCGGTACGAGTCACTATTCTATGTGCTTCTAATTCCTTTTCTTGTGATTTGAACCATTTCTCACGTTCACTGACTTCTTGTTCTATTTCTTGTAGTGCACGTTCAAAAGAATCTTCAGATGTAATGTAGAATTCTTTAGGGTGGATCCATGCTTCTTCAATTTCATCTAAAGGCTCAAAACTAATGGCTTCACAAATTTGGATTTTTTCTATGCCGTCAAAGCCAAATTTCACTCGAATCGGATCGTCTCTACTTGGCATCCAAATGTCCAATATTTCGCCTCTAAGCCTGATATCTCCTCGTTGAAAATCTGAGCCTGATACTCGTCCGTAATGCAATGAGACAAGTTCTCTAACAATTTCCATAGGTTCTACTTGTTGGCCTTCATAGAGTCGTAAGTGGTGTTGTAGAAAAGTTTCAGGGGGGTTAAGGCCATAGATGGTGGATACTGTTCCAACCACTACAACATCAGAACGACTAACTAATGAGGCTACAGTAGAGAATCGTTCTTGTTCAATTCTCTCATTCATTTGTAGTTCTTTGTCGATGTATAGGTCACGGGTAGGAACATATGCCTCGGGCTGATAGTAGTCGTAATGGCTAACAAAATATTCGACTGCATTTCTTGGGAAAAGAGATGACATTTCCTGCCACAATTGCCTTGCTAATGTTTTGTTATGGCTGAGAATAAGGGTGGGGATTTGCATTTGTTCAATGATGTGTGCCATTGCAAAGGTTTTGCCAGAACCGGTCACTCCTAACAAAATACATCTTTCTTGTGAATTTTTCAATTGAGAAATAATTTTTTCAATTGCATTTTCTTGGTCTCCTGCTGGTTCATATTCCGCTTCAATAATAAATGGAAATTGGTCCTTTTTTGCACGACCATCTATCGATTTCGATAGATCATAGGGGTCAGTAGAAGGGTGCATTTTCTTTACCTCATGGCAGGAATAGGCCACCGTTCACATGAAGAATAGCGCCAGTCATGTACGATGAATCATCACCAATTAAGAAGGAAACCACTGAAGCGATTTCTTCTGGATTTCCAACCCTCCCCATCGGTATTTCGCTTTCTCGCTCTTTGCGTTTTGTTGCCGTATCATTTCCAATTATGTCAGTATCTATTGCGCCAGGTGCGATGACATTTATTCTTTGACCAGTATTTGCTAAATTGATAGCAAGACTTCTGGCCCAAGCATGAAGTGCAGCCTTTGAAGCTGCATAATCTGCCCCATGAGGGCTTCCCTTGATTCCCAATTGACTGCCAATAGCAATTATTCTAGCATCCTCATTTAAGTGCGGAGATAGTGCAGTATATACTGCAACTGCGCCCTTGAAATTAACATCCATCGTTCGTTCTAGGTCTGTTAATGACAAATCCTTCGCAGGACGTCTTTCGTACATTCCATGATTCAAAATCAAAATATCTACGCCACTTTTCATCCATGGATGATCTGCAAGAATGAAAACTTCATCGGTATCTCCACAGTCTACTTTTGCAGCTACACAATCTACTCCATCGGCTCGTAGATCCGCAATCACTGATTCAGCTGCTTGAGAATCATTGTTGTATGTCAAAAGGATCCTATGTCCTTCTATTGCTAATCTTCTTGAGATTGCGGCACCAATGCCTCTTCCACCACCAGTTATCACAGCGAGTCCCATTATTCTCCCCACCTAATCCATCATACAACAGTATTTTCTGGTTGAATAAAAATAATTGGAATGAGAAGGACCCATCCAGTTAACATTGAAGCACGGAATAATATGCTTTGAAAATCCGAAAATTTCTCTCTTGCAAGAATTACTATGATGTTGATTATTGCCATTATTGCGGATGCAGCCAAGAACCAAATTTCTTCCATTGGATTGGAGATTGCAAAGCAGGCAAACCAAAGCAGAGTTAGTTGTACAGAAGTTCGAGTAGTTGCGTTTTCTCCGAATTTAGCAGGAAAGGAATAGATTCCATTTTTTTTGTCGTTTTCAACATCCATCCGAGCATAATTGACATCAAATGATGTAATCCAAAGAGCTACACCTAGGCAGATTGGGAAAATTGTAGGCATCCATAGAAGTTCAAAATGAGTTTCAAAAAGTCCTGTGATTGCAGACCATCCATGAACATCTGCTGCGATTGCCACCCATGCTCCTGCAGGAGCAAGGCCTAAGCATAGGCCTAGCCAAAGATGGCATAACCAAGTATATCTCTTGGTGTAGGGATAGATAACAAATGCTAGAACCGGAAGCCATGCCATCATTAATGCAACTTGATTTAGAAGTCCAGCACCGATTAATAGCATCAGAAGAAACAATCCAGAGAGGGACCATGCTGTTTTGATAGTCATTTTTCCACTTGCAAGGTGCCTTCCTTGTGTACGTGGATTTTCTGCATCTATTTCCCGATCAATAATTCGATTGAGAGACATTGCTAGTCCTCTTGCACCTATCGCTGCAATTAGAATCCACAACAGATCCATTCTAAACCAAGGCGGATTGAAATCTGAAATAGGTAATTCATAACTGAATTGATTGAATCCTATAATGTAGCCAATTAGAATAAATGGAAGTGAAAATAGTGTATGTTCAATTTTGACAAATTCTAATATTTCTTTCATACCCATCTAATCATTCCTAAATTAGTAAGTGCGGAGGCCACATACGACTCCCTAGCCCATCTTCTTCTGCGTAAGATCTAACCCGTTCTATCGTTTCTGGATTATGTAGAGTTACAGCAGGCCATCTTCTGATAGGGTAATCTCCATCCATAGATGGAATAGGTACTGTTGCATCCCACGCTACTCGACTTTTTCCAACATCAAATCTAAGTCCACGGTCAACGTCAAATCTAGCAAATAATTGCCATAATAATCTCCTTCTCGCCTTTGGGCCATTTAGTTCAAGATCATCATCTGTGATGAAAAGCCAACGTAATGTCTTGGAATTTTGCAATTGCCAAATTGAATTTATCAATTGAGAAATTTTATTTTCCTTTTCCTTTGCTAATTCCTCATTTAATCCAATCATTCCATTCCGAGGATCTGGTCTTCCATCTACGGAAGTAGTTACTACAAGCATACTTGGACGTAGCAATCTTGCATCAGAAACACTTTCCAAATCAAGTACAGATTGTAGAAAGCCATCTGGTACGCCTGGGGGCTTACCTTTGCCCTTTCTCCATCCTGGAGCAGCACGTTTTGGAGAACCTTCGGGCCCCTCGGAATCACTACGCGGGTCTGCATCAGGAATAGTTGAAGCATCTATCAGAATTTTTGATTGTACATTTTCATATGGTGTTGCAGGATCTAATGAATCCCCAACCATTCCTTCGATTACGATAATATCTTCACGAGGGTCTACCTTGTCATTTAAGGCATCCAAAAATAATTCTAAATCATCTGGTTTTTGATCTGAGTCCACTGCAACTATTGTTTTCAGAAACATCATTTGTCCTGCACCAAATAATCCAAGTGCTGTTTTTCTTGCTTGTCTTGGATATCTTTGTTTTGAAGCTACTATTGCTAGATTATGAAAACCGGTTTCCATTGGTAAGTGAACGCCCATTACATCTCTATGTTGAAATCGTAGTACTGGGCTGAATTGTTTTCCAATAGCTTCTCCAAGAAAACCATCTTCCATAGGAGGTAAGCCTACTATGGTGGCTGGCATCATTGCATCTTTTCTGTGAGTTACTGCTGTAACCTTCAGTACAGGGTATTGTCCAGTAAGTGAATAGAATCCAAAGTGATCTCCAAAAGGCCCTTCCGATTTCGTTTCTCCAGGTTCGACATATCCTTCGATAACAATATCTGCCTCAGCAGGAACCCAGATGTCTTGAGTCAGAGCCTTGACGATTCTTAGACGCCTACGTCCTAACATTCCCGCAAACATATACTCTTCCAAATTATCAGGAAGTGGTGAAATTGCCGAGAAAATTAGTTCAGGAGGTCCTCCAATACAGACTGCAACTGGCATTCTGCCATCAGGATATCCAGAGGCATGTTCTGCTCCATGTTTGTGAATTTGCCAATGTAGCCCCAATTCCTTTTTTCCATGTACTTGTGCCCTATACATCCCAAGATTATGTTCTTCAGTTTCTTGATTTTTGGTTACAACCAATGGCAATGTAATATAGTGTCCTCCATCCATTGGCCATGTTTTAGGAATTGGTAGTTTTGTCAGATCAACTCCTTCCATTACAATTTCTTGACATTTAGCTCGACGGACTTTTTTTGGAGGAAGTGCCAAAGCATCTTTTGCTAGAGGAAATCCTTTCCATGGCCTTTTTACAAATTCTCCAATATCGGGTTTCATTAGAGAAACCAGCCTATCTCCAATTTCTGTATCACTTGTTGCCTGTAAAGCACGTAATGTTCGTTCTTTTGAACCAAATAGATTCATCACAAGAGGAATTTCCGAGATTGTTCCATCCGGTAATTCGGGCTTTTCAAAAACAACTGCTGGACCCCCTGTCTTTACGAGAAGGTCTGCAATACACCCTGCTTCTAGGTCTACTCGAACAGGCCGTTCGATCCTGATTACATCTCCATCTTTTTCCAATGCCCGCACGTAACGCTTCAGAGTCTTCCACGCCATAGTGGTCCGTCTATGGGGACACATGAATAGATTACCTTTCAAGCGACTAGTTGATGCACTGGTTTTCGTTCGCTCATCCATGGCCACAACCTGCGATGTACTTGTTGTGGGTGCGGGTCCCGGCGGAGGGTCAGCAGCATTGCATGCGTCTAGATTAGGATTAGATGTTATTGTAATCGAAGATCACCAAGAGATAGGGACTCCTGTTCATTGTGGCGAATGTATCTCAGATATTGCAGTATCAAACCTTGATCTTGAACTTCCTCAAGAAGTAATTAGTAAGCGAGTACATGGAATTAGAGTGATTTTTCCAGATGGGACCAAGAAATGTTTAACAGAACATGGATATGTATTGGAAAAACATCTATTCGAGCAATGGTTGATTGGAGAATCAGTTGAATTTGGTGCTAAATTGTTTCTTGGACATAAACTTCAATCAATGGAGAGAATAGAGGAAAATGGTCGATTTTGGGGGCATCTATGCGAGGGGAAAGGAGAAGAATTCCCAATTAAGGCAAGAATTGTAATTGACGCATCAGGAGTAGCAGGTATTTGTTCAAAATTATTGGAACTTAACGAACGCCCTAAGGTAATTGCTGGAATGCAGTATGAACTTCTTGAAGTTCCAACTGATGATTATCTCGATTTTTATATTTGGCCAGAATATGTAGATAAGGGATATCTTTGGATGATTCCTAAGTGTGATGGGCGCGCAAATGTCGGATTAGTAACAGAAGATAAGAGTGGAGCCGTGAAAGAATTAGATCGTTTTATTTCAAATATGCCCGAATTCAATCAATTAGAAATCGTAAACCCTCCATGGAGGGACGACGGTCGAAAGATTCGTGGGTTTGGGGGAACAATTCCTATCTCTGGCCCTCATCAGAAAACACATTCCGATGGTATCCTTTTGATTGGCGATGCTGCAGGATTTACATCTCCATTGTTTGAAGGAGGTTCACATTTAGCTTTGAAATCAGCACAGTTTGCTGCAATTACTGCCGCTGAAGCGATATCAAAGAATGATGTATCTTCTATTGCTTTAGCAGGATACTCGGAGAAATGGAAATCAGAATTCCCTCCGTATCATAAGATTTTGAGAGGGAAAAGTGCATTATACTCTCTTTCCGAAAAAGACATGTCTACAATGGCTAAATGTTTCCCTGATGAAATGAGTAATATGGGCATTTCAGGTAAAGCGATGGTTGTTTTTCGTTTACTGGTTAGAAGGCCAAGTTTGTTTTTCAAAAGAATAATTCCTGCAATGTTGGCATTTGGATATAGCCGAGCCAAGCACTATGGTTGGTAACAAAATAGCCGATGCTCTATTGAGAGGGTGGCTTCGGTCACCAGTCGGGACCGGCGATGTGGTTGGACTTACTTCTTCTCGGAGTTCCGTGTTTTGCCACACTAATTGCAATCCGACATTCAGTTATTTTCCGTACACCTCATCCCAATGAATTTGTAATTCTCGGAATACAGGCATTACCCTTTTTTGTTCTTGTTTTTGCATTTTTAGTTGATTATGATTCTTTACGAACAGTCAGGATAAATGGTTCATACAATCTTCCCATCCATTACCGAATTTCAGCCGTATGGGCCGGACGTTCGGGTCCATTGTTACTTTGGATTGCAATGTTAGTATTAGTTAGATTATGGTGGAGGCATATTTCTACAGAAAACAGCGAAAAGAAAAGAATTGGTACTGCCGGAGTGCTTCATATTCTGATTCTTTTCCTCTTCATTGTGGCCTTTTTACTCCAACCATTTGCTTTTGATGATTCAGCACCTAGATCAGAACTCAACGTATTTTTACAAACAGATTTGATGGTAATTCATCCTCCAATTGTATTTGCATTCTATGCTTTTTGTCTTGGGGTTGGTTCAGTAGCATTGGAAGGAATTTTGAATAATTCTGATCCATTTTTGATTCATCAAAAACAGTTGCCATTGGCTAGAGCTGCTTTTCTTTCTGGAACATTAGGGATTGGTTTGGGGGGTTTGTGGGCCTATACTGTGTTGGATTGGGGAGGATATTGGGCATGGGATCCGGTTGAAACCGCATCACTATTACCATGGCTTTCGCTTCTTCTTCTCCTCCATTTACGCATGACTCCTAAGATGAAGAATCAAGGTTCAGCAATTATCTGGTCACCTGTACTTGGATTGCTTACCGGTGCACTAGCTATGCATTCAACTTTGGTGACTCGTGCTAATGGAGTATGGGCTTCGGTACATGCATTTGTTGCATCAGAGAATGGAGAAGTTTTAGCGAGCGATGCTTACATCCGAGTCTTATCATTGTGGGACTCTGGAGTAGAGGGTGCTGAAGTGTTGCTTCAATTTGTAGTGATGATAGTTTTCATTATCTCAGCAACATATTGGCTTGGTCGGTATCGTGCAGATAAGATATTGATTTCTGGCGAAGAAATATTGCTAACTTCTCGTCCAATATTGGGATTTTTCATTGTCTTAGGCATCATTTCAATACTCATTAAATCCGGTTCACTTTCAGTAACGTTACTACTATTGCCACCCCTTTTCTTAATGTTACACGATAGAGATCAATCTCTATTATGGCCATCAGTTGGTGTTGTTATCTTACTATTTTCACGTTGGTCTTGGCATCTTGATTCTATTGAAGCAGGCATTGGAATGTGTTTGTTACTATTGCCATGGTTGTTGGCTTCAGATGAAGAAACAAATGTCAATATTCCATCACTCTCGACTTTCTCATTATATGTTCCATTAGCTGGTGGTGGTTCATTCCTCATTCTTACATGGCTCTTATTATTGGCAGAAATTGATGGCTCATCTCCTGAAGCTCACGAAGCATTTGGCTCAATTTTGATTGCATTGTTATCTTCGGCACTACTGATATATTCACTAAGAAGGGCAACGAAATTTCAACGTTGGGCAACATTAATTCTAGCAATTGTATTCTCATTTTCTGCAGCTGTTTATGGAATGGATTTATTGCCCCTTCCAGGCAATGCAAACCAATTGTTAACTCAATCAATTAATCGAGGACATATTAGCCGTTTCCTTTTGGTTTGGTTAATCATTACAACGCCTCCATCAGTGGTAGATTTAGTTTCAACAATTAGAAAAAGCACCTCTAGAACCAGAAAAAATCCTCCCTCATTTCGTCGATTAGGTTCTCATTTAGCTCATGCTGGAATATTATTCCTCTTGATAGGCCATGTACTTACAACTACATTGGTCGACCGAGTTGATCCCTCTCATCAAATTACATTGATTAGAGACGAATCTGTTCGTCATGGTGATTATTATTACACTATGACCGATATTTTAACCACGTCTCCAGGTGATGTAGAATACGACGATCGTTTTTCAATTGGCGATGGCTTCTTTGGTATACAAATTGAAGTGTACGATTTAGATGGAAGTCTAATTGGTTCAGTAGAACCTGGAGTTTTGAGATTTGATTCAGCAGATGGAATGATTCGTCCTCGTTCAGAAGTTGATCGTATAGTACAATGGAGTGGAGACACTATATTGATTCTAGATTTAACTCAAATGAATCAAATAATGACACAAGCAATGATGGGTGAACTTGATGATGTGGATCGGGTACGTCTAACGGTTTATGATTTACCTGGAAGCCATCTAGTCTGGTTTGGTTGGGCTTTAATCATCCTTGGTTCAATGTTTACTCTAACTAGGGTCCGTGGTAAAGAAAACCAAGAATCTGAGTAATTTGATTGATTGAAGTAAGGGCCACTCTCATAAGGGTGGAGCAGGTCGCGCGGTTGTCCTTCAAGGAGGTAATATGTATGGAAACCGGTTCGATTGTCCACATAGATTATGACTTGTATAACGCTGATTCAGGCGACCTTATCGAAACTACTCGAGAGGCAGTAGCTCAAGAACACGATAGACACGAAGCCAATCGAACCTATTCTCCTCTAATTACTGTCATCGGTGATGGTCGATTAATCAAGGGTTTTGAAACTCATCTTGAGGATGCAAAAATCAACACAGATTACGAGTTTGATATCCCTCCCGCGGATGCATATGGAGAACGTGATGCAAGTGCAGTTGAAGTAATGAGTTTACAACAACTTTCTCGCTCAGTTCGAGATCCAGAAAACCTTCAGATTGGTGGGATGGTTGAGATTGGAGGTAGAACAGGAATTCTCAAATCGTTCCGTTCAGGTCGAGCTAGCATTGATTTTAATCACGCATTAGCAGGTGTCACACTTCGATACAAATACAATATTGTAAAAGAAGTAACAGACAGGTCTGAGAAAGTAACAACATTGTTAGAAACCAACACAGGAAGAGATGGATTTGAGTGTTCATTTGAAGGAGATGATCTTACAATTACTCTACCTGAATATGTTTCATATGACCAAAATTGGGCTTACACTAAGTTTGGTTTAATTCGTACATTAAGAGATCATGTAGGGGTTCAAACCATTATTTTCCGAGAAGTACATTCACCTATGGTTGCGGAAGAAGATGGTCAAGAAGACTCTTCTGAAGATTTACAATCACTTTCTGTTGCAGAATTGAAGGAACGTTGCAAAGCAGCAGGCCTTCCAGTCGGTGGAAAGAAAGCGGATTTAATCGCACGACTCGCTGAATCTTCTAGTGAAGAAGAGTGATTTTAGCGCAATGGTCATCATCTGGAGGTCTGTCGTCTGTTTGTGGACCCGTTACGTTCTAGTGAATATCTCGATGACATGAGTCTCTCATGGTGGGAGAGGTTATCCATTTATGCTCTAGGATTCATCATTTCTATCGTAGCATTGGCAATTCTTTCTCAATCGATGATGGAAGGTAACTTTTTGGATACTATTTTTCAACAATATTTTCTAGATCCTATTCGGGCTGAGAGTTTAGCCGATGGCTCATATAATCAAGTGAATACACTTTCATACAATGTTACTTTGATTTTATCAGTCATTTCAATAGCTGCAATTCTTAGAAGATTGGGAATAGCTGCTACAGAATGTACAATTATTGCACTCATACCATGGGTATTTTGGGCAGCACTGGGGGAGGTTGTAGAGGACGCAGGCCTTTTTGATCTCACTCTACAACCATGGTTTGTTTCTCCTGGCATCCATTTTCAAGGTGCTCTTTGGGTGATTTCTACTGGTTTTCTTGCATCGATTGCCGCTAATTCTGGGAAATACGAAGATGACCGATTATGGGTTACAGGGACCTCAATTTCTTTGATATTGTTTCAAACCATAATCTTCCTGACATCTCTACAGGAAGGAAGAATAGGAACTGCAATGGAAGATCATCTGAATTTATGGCCTGTTGCTATTTTTGGAATATTTGGGATCATATTTGCAGTTGTATCCCACCCATTTATGGAGCGCTGGTCTTCAATTGAACAAGGTTTATTCCAAGTAGGGATTGGAGGTTGTTTTGTTTTGTACGGTTGTCTTCATTCCTATATCCAAATGATGCTAAAGTTAGCAGAAGCAGGTCAACAATCAACTCTTCAAATGATAGATAGATCATCAGTTTCAACGGATGGAGTAGTAGAAATATTCCATCCGGAAGTATTTTTTTGGATACTAGTTGTTCCTTTATTGGTTCTGATTCCAGTATATTTCTTCGTTGGACGTCCTAATTTATACAAATTAAACAATCAAGGAATATCCATTCCAGGTTTACTTCCACCTGGTCTCTCATTATCTGATTATGAGAAAGAAAGAACTCAATATCATGATAATATGGAATCATTAACTTGGAAGGCAATACTTGCCTCTCCAATTGTACTTTTTGCGATGTATGGTCAAGCCGTTGATGGTATTGCAACAGGAATTGGTTTAGCTGAGTATGGATATATTGAGAAACATGTATTTTCAAGTGCTGTAATTGATTTCTTTGGAACAGCATATGGATTCACAGTCCTGAAATGTTTTATTGGCGTAGTGGTATGGTGGTTTTTTGCTCTCCAACGATGGGAGTATAGGTATCGTCATCTTAGAATATTGATGGCTTTGGCATTGATGACTGTAGGTTTAGCCCCTGGACTCAGAGATTTATTCCGCATGGCCCTAGGGGTCTGATTCCCCGCTTCATTCAAGGCCGGTCTCGTTCTGGATAGGTCCGAGTCTCATGGATGTCCTACCCACTAGGGTGAATCGGTCTGACGAGAAATTTGTAGAAAGAGTTGCTCATAATGAGGGACTGCTAAGCATATTGAAGGATGAATTAGAGAAAGTAAAGAAAGGTGGAGGAGAAAAATATGTTGAACGCCATCGCAATCGAGGCAAGGCTCTAGCGAGAGAGAGAATTCAGTCTATTTGTGATCCTGGAACCGCTTTTCTAGAAATATCTCCATTAGCGGCTCATGGATTGTATGATGGAAAGGCATCATCTGCAGGAGTTGTTACTGGAATTGGAGTAGTCCATGGTAGGGAATGTATGTTTGTTGCGAATGATGCAACCGTTAAGGGCGGTTCATATTATCCGATGACTGTAAAGAAACACATTCGAGCACAAGAAATTGCTGAAGAAAATAATATTCCATGTATCTATCTTGTAGATAGTGGTGGAGCATTTCTTCCAATGCAAGATGAGGTATTTCCGGACAAAGGACACTTTGGAAGAATATTTCGCAATCAAGCAATTATGTCTGGTAAAGGAATTCCTCAGATCGCTGCAGTGTGCGGTTCTTGTACTGCTGGAGGAGCATATGTTCCAGCCATGTCTGATGAATCAATTATTGTAAAAGGAAATGGCACAATCTTCCTGGCTGGCCCTCCATTAGTGAAGGCAGCTACTGGTGAAGAAGTAACGGCAGAAGAATTGGGTGGGGCAGACGTCCACACACGTCTTTCCGGTGTTGCAGACCATTTTGCTGAAGATGAACCAGAAGCACTACGAATGGTGAGAAATGTTGTGGAGAATCTTAATCCAACTCAAAAAACACGTCTAGATACCGTAGATCCTGAACCACCTCGACATGACATAGATGATCTTCTAGGAATCATTCCTGAAGATAATCGAACCCCATATGATGTTAGAGAAGTAATTTCTAGAGTTGTCGATGGTTCTCGTTTCCATGAATTCAAACCTCGTTATGGTACCACTTTGGTTTGTGGATTCGCTCGAATACATGGATATCCAGTAGGTATCGTGGCAAATAATGGAATTTTGTTTTCTGAATCATCGCAAAAAGGAGCTCATTTCGTTGAATTATGTGGCCAAAGAGGAATTCCTCTAGTTTTTCTTCAAAATATTACTGGATTTATGGTTGGTAAGGATTACGAAGCAGGAGGAATTGCAAAGGATGGAGCTAAACTAGTCACCGCAGTTTCTTGCGTTCCTGTTCCAAAGTTTACTATTATCATTGGAGGGTCTCATGGAGCAGGAAATTATGGAATGTGTGGTAGAGCATATGATCCACGATTTTTGTTTATGTGGCCCAATTCTAGAATTTCTGTAATGGGGGGCCCTCAGGCCGCACAGGTTCTCAGTACTGTGAAGCAAGATCAGAGAATTAGAGAGGGCTTAGAGCCAATGGATGAAGAAGAAGTGAAGGCATTTGAAGAGCCAACATTGCAAAAATATGAGACAGAAGGGAGCCCATACTATTCAACAGCTAGATTATGGGATGATGGCATAATTGATCCAAGAGATACTAGAGATATCTTAGGCCTGTGTATTAGTTCAAGCCTAAATGCTCCACTACCAGATACAAATTATGGTATTTTTAGAATGTGATAATATGAATTCTGCAACCAATAATCTGCCTGAAACAGAATTATGTACATTGATTATTGAAGGTTCAGTTGCAAGAGTTACTCTTTGTCGCCCTGATGTATTTAATGCTCTAAATGATCAATTAATTTCTGAATTGATAGAAGTACTAGATTGGACATCGAGAAGATCTGTATTTTCTTTAGGTGAATTGAAAGATTCGACTGGACATGAAAATCTTAGAGTTCTTGTTTTGGAGGGTGAAGGTAGACATTTTTGCGCTGGCGCAGATATCAATATGATGAGAGACGCAGGTGCAAAAAGTCCTGAACAGAACAGAGTTGATTCAGAGCGACTTGACCGTCTATTCAACTCGTTGTGGTCCCATCCTTGTTTTACTATCGGTGTTGTACAAGGTGTTGCATTAGGTGGAGGTGCAGGATTAATTGCTTGTCTTGATTATGTAATCGTGGAACCAAAAACAAGAATAGCACTTTCTGAAGGTAAACTGGGAATTCTCCCAGCAGTAATTGGGCCCTATGTATATAGACGAATAGGAAGTGCACAATTTAGACGACTTGCGATGATGGCATCTAGAATTGGCTCAGATGAAGCGTTACGAATCGGGATGGTAGATCAAATTGAAGATAATCCGGAATCTGCTTCAGCAGCTGTGGGAGCAATAATTTCTGAAGTTTTGACTACTGGTCCAATGGCAGTGGGTGAAGCAAAACGATTAGCATTAACGTTCGATCGTTGGACGGATTCAGATGAAAAGCTGAGACTTTGGACATTGGATAAAACAAGTGAAATGCGTGGTTCTAAAGAGGGACAAGAAGGTCTTGCCTCATTTTTGGAAAAGAGGCCTGCTGATTGGAAACCAGATTCGGAGTGATTGAATGGGTCAGCCTGAATGGATGAAAACGGCTCCAAAGCCTATTTCATCCATTTTAGTCGCTAACAGGGGAGAAATAGCCTGTAGGATTATTCGTGCATGTCAGGAAATGGGAATAGAAAGCATTGCAATCCAATCTGATTCAGATTCAGGTTCTTTACATTCTGAGTTAGCAGATCGTGTAGTCAATTTACCAGGGACCAGTTTAGCTGAAACATATCTCAATAGTGATGCAATTATTGAAGCCGCAAAATCATCAGGTGCAGATGCAATTCATCCTGGGTATGGGTTCCTTTCAGAGCGTGCAGATTTTGCAGAATCTGTAACATCTGCTGGTTTGATTTGGATTGGCCCTTCACCAGAAGCAATTAATTCGATGGGGGACAAAGTTACGGCTCGTCGTCGAATGGAAGATGCGTCCGTTCCAGTAATTCCTGGAAGAGATGTATTAGGTGGAGTTGACGAAGATACCACAATTGACTCATTGGTAGATGCAGCGACCGCTGTAGGCTATCCTCTGTTGTTGAAAGCAAGTGCTGGAGGAGGAGGCAAAGGAATGAGGATAGTTCGAGAGCCCAAGCGTCTCCAACAAGAGTTTACAGCAGCTCAGAGGGAAGCAGAGAGTGCATTTGGGGATGGAACGGTATACATTGAACGCCTTCTGGAAAATTCTAGACATATCGAAGTTCAGGTTCTAGCTGATAATCATGGAAACACACTCCATTTGTTTGAAAGAGAATGTAGTATTCAACGCCGTCATCAAAAAGTCGTAGAAGAGGCCCCTTCGCCCGTTTTGAATTCTGAAACTAGATCCGCTATGGGTGCGGCTGCAGTCTCGGCTGCCGAAGCAGTATCATATTCGGGTGCAGGAACTGTAGAATTCCTTCTCTCTCCAGACGGCTCGTTTTATTTTTTAGAAATGAATACACGTATTCAAGTGGAGCATCCAGTAACTGAATGTATTACTGGAATTGATTTAGTTGAGCAACAGATTCGTGTTGCTTCAGGACTTCCATTATCTTTCAATCAAGGAGATTTATCGATTAGAGGCCATGCGATTGAGGTTCGAATATATGCTGAAGACCCTTCAATGGGGTTCTTGCCAGCTACTGGCCCTCTAGCAGTATTTAGTCCACCTGAAGGGCCTGGAATTAGATTAGATACAGGTGTGCGTCAGGGAGATGAGGCCCGAATTGATTTTGATCCGATGTTGGCAAAACTGATTGTCCATGGTTCAAATCGTGAACAAGCGATTCGTAGAATGAAAAGAGCATTAGAATCATTTGTCGTGTTAGGTGCAACTACCAATATTGGTTTTCTAATCGATATCATGAAGCACCCCTCATATCTAGCTGGAGAAACTACCACTAATTTCATTGAAACACATTATCCAGATGGGTGGAACACAGGTTCGATACATGCGACATCTGCAGTATTAGCAGCATCAGCTGAATTTTTGGGGTTACACCGTACGTTAGTTAGTTCAACTGGTGATGATTCAGGAAGAACTTCTTCGAATGATCCATTTTTACTCTTGAATAGGAGTTTTCCATGAGGTGTTTTGATGGTAGATTTGTTGGATTCTAGCGGGGTGGTGTGGAAAATCCAGTTGAGTGGTTCACCTGCTACTCCAATTTCTATTGAATTAGATGGGGAGCAAATGGAGTTAATTGGAGTTTCATCTAGCGCTGATTCTCGACCAAATAGAATGATTATTCAAGATAATGGAGTAGAGAAGGTCGTTTTTTGTGCTAAAGTGGATTCCAAATGGTGGTTACACCATGATGGAGCAGTAAGTGTATTCGAAGTTGTAGAGCCAGGAGCATCCTCATCGAATAATAATGAAGGAGAATTAACTGCTCCAATGCCTGGTAAAATCTTGGAAGTATTGGTTCCAGAAGGAGCAAAAGTCACCGAGGGCCAACCTCTTATGGTATTAGAAGCAATGAAAATGGAGCACAGAATTCTTGCAGATTTTCATGGAACCGTCTCAGCGATTCATTATGCTGCAGGCGATCAAGTAGATGCCGGCTCGGTTTTATTGGATTTGGAACCAGAAAATGAATAATTTCAATTGAATTATTGATTTTATTGTTTTTAATTTACCAATTGGAAATTAAATTTACCAATTGCATTTTTCTAGATATTTTTGTTCTTTGAACCATGGTTGTAACACATTAGGGATTCTCACTCTCCCATCATTTTCTTGAAATTGTTCCATTATCGCAACTAATGCTCTTGAGGTTGCAATAGCTGTGGAATTCAAGGTATGAACAGATGAGTTGCCATCAGATGTCCTGAATCGCATCTTTAATCGATTAGCTTGATAGTCTGTACAATTGGAACAAGATACCACTTCTTTGTAATTGTTAACACCTGGTAACCAAGCTTCTAGATCATATTTCTTTGCAGCTACGGTACCCATGTCTCCTGTACAAATATTCACCACACGATAATGTAGGCCCAATTCATCCCACAAATCAATACAATTTTTCAGTAAATCCTCATGATGGCCCCAAGATTCTTCAGGTTTACAGATTACGATTTGTTCAACCTTAGTGAATTGATGAACTCTCCAAATTCCTTTGTCTGATAGACCATGAGCCCCCACTTCTCTCCTAAAACATGGGCTTACTCCAACCATTTTGATTGGAAGCAGTGATGGTTCAATGATTTCATCCATAAACATCGCAGTAAGAGGATGTTCGCTAGTTGCAATTGCATAATATCCATCGGGTTGAATATCATACATTACTGTCTCAAAATCACCCAAATCTGTTACTCCTTCATATGATTGACGATTCATCATTACCGGTGGTTGTACCAATGTATATCCTCTGTTAACTAGAAAATCGATTGCGAATTGTTGTAGAGCTAATTCTAGACGTGCTAAATCTCCTTTGAGATAGTAGAATCGAGATCCTGTGACTTTGGCTGCTCTACCCAAATCAACCCATGCGTTTTCTTCGATAATGTCGTTGTGGACTTTCGGCTCAAAATCAAAAGTTGGTTTTTCTCCATGCATCGAATGTGCAGTATTCCCTTCATCATCATCTCCTAACGGCACACTTTCATGTAGAATATTGGGGATTTTCATACGAATCCGGTCTCTATTTTGTTCCGTTTCATCTGCCTTAGAACCTAATTTTTCTATCTCTGCTCCCAAATTTGCTACTTGAGCAAGAATTCGCTCTGCTTCTTCAGAATCTCCTGATTTTTTTGCTGCTGCGATATTCCTAGCAGCTTCATTTCTTTGTTTTCGAATCTGGTCGGCTCTGTATCGAAGATCTTTCCATTCTTGGTCTAATGAGATAACTTGGTCGATTAAATCATGAGTAAGCCCTCTACGATCATGATCAGCACGAATAACATCGGCCAATTCTCTGAACATCCGCATCTCGAGCATGTGAACGGGCCTAGGAGGGGGCACATCGCTTCAACGGTTCCCTCAAAATAGGGTGATATTGAATGCCAACGCATCGAATCCAAGAACTATGATGGTTGTAAGTAAATATCCTAGAATAGAACCTCCATTTAGTAATGGTAAACCTGCTTGAGGTTTCCCTCTTGCAACTTGAGTCATTAGAAGAGTATATCCAATCAATCCACCGATAAGGGTTCCAAAGGCAACTGTAGTGGGTCCATGTAATCCTGCAAATCCGATTTCGTTTGGTAACCAGGTCATTGCTGAAATTACTAGAATTCCTGGGAAAATTACATCCCCAAGACCCATGAACATAGCATCTGCTGTTTTTTGCCTCTCTTTAGTAGGCTGAGTCAAAATTTCGATATTTGAATTATCTTTCTTTGCGTTTTCATTTTCTTCAGCAATTCTATCTTGTTCAGCCATTCGTCCTTCATCTTCATCTAGGAACGAGTAATCCTTATCTTTTGGAGCTACAAGTAGAATTGGGAGTTTTAGATCAATCATCGTATCTGCAAGAGTAAGCATATGTTTGCTACCATTTACCGCCCAATGGTCGTAAAATGCCATTCCAATCATGAAGATAATTACTAGCCAAGGAACAAATGAAACCCCTAGCATTACACTTACTCCGGCTCCAACCAATATTCCTGTAGTGTTTACTACATACCATTCAGGACGTAGAATAATGGCTCCCATCAGAACGATGCTTAATACCAATCCAATTATGTCAGCCCAACTTACTCCGTAACCATCTATTTCAAATGGAGGAGCCTGAGGCAGATTCCATACGACCATTTTCAATGGCTCATCAAATGAACTTACATTTGTGTCGAATAAGATTACTCCTTCTTTCAAGATTGTATAATCTGAATGAGCACGGTATTGGATTGAGATAGATACGAATTCATCTCCAGGTATGACAACCTCTCGAGTTCTATCAATTTTTGAACTTCCCATGAATACTCGTAGTTCTTCTCCATCAAGTACCCACAAATCATTGGCCCCCCCATTACAACAGTCTCCTAAGAAAAGTGCTCGAATTGGTCCTTCAAAAACTCCGTTGAAATTTACAGCATCATTAGCAACAACAGTCCCATTTGAATGGATTCTAAATCCACTGACAACTCCGTCTATTTTACCTAAATATAGGCTAAATTCGTTCGCAGAATCATTTATTATTTCATTTGTATCACTGCCAAATGTTACTGCTGTGAACATATCCCCTTCAGAAAGAGAATAATTCCAGATAGGCTCAATGAATGGAGGATTGAATCCTTCTCCATGTGGTTCATCAGGAATTTCTAAGACGCCTGCCCACCGACTGGAAACAATTAGCATATGGTTTTCTCCAATATGTTCAGCAGTCCGAATATTCGATGGATCGAATCCGTCGGGCATCAACCATTCCCAATTTGCATTTCTAGAACTGTTAACCTCCTCGATTGGTTTGAAAGGGTCAATTTTCATCAAACTTCTTCGAATAATATGCCATGCTTCTCCTTCTGAACTGACAAAACCAAGATTACAATCATCGTCATATCTCTGTACTACTTCTCCATCATCAGAGTCTATTTGCACCCACTGAGTCGAATCACACATTATAATATCATTATTAGATGACATAAAGAATGGATTCGGAGAAGCAATTTCGTCACGTAAATCAGAGACATTAGTTGACCAATTCACATTTCCTCCAGCATATGGCCCCTCTCCTCCAATCGCTTGGTTCACTGAAATGACATGATTGCCATCATAGAGAATTAAGTTCTCTGTATTTCCTAATTCTTGAAGAAAATTAGCCCCAGATTCGGTTTCAGTTGTAGTAGCTGTAAGTTCCTCAGTAGGAAGAGCTAGGTGAGCCATTGGAATTAGGCTGTATGACAGAGCAATCCAAAGAACGAATAGAATTCCAAATTGAATGAATTTTTGCATATTTTTCTTGGCCAACCAGATAATGACGGCAGTGAAAATTAGAATAAAAACGCCCTCAATTAGAATAAATCCTAGTTTGGTACTTCCTGTTGCTCCGAAGGCACGTAATTCATCACGATCGTAAAATGGTTGGATTAGTGTCGCTAAAAATATGGTTACAGTGAACATTCCTGCCATTCCAAACATGGATGTCCATTGCCCCTTCAAGACCTCCATTAGGGGCGCATCGGCCTTCGCCATGTTGGTAGGGAAATTCAAATTACATTTCATTATATGTACATCTCATGGGGGAAGAAGCCGACTCGGACAGAATCGAAGATTTTCTGACCCCTAGAGGATGGTTGGAAGAACGGAAAAAAATTGGAATGCGTCCTGGTTTAGAAGTCACGTATTCGTTACTATCTCGCTTAGGTATGCCTCAAATGTCGTTTCCTTGTGTTCATGTAGCGGGTACTAACGGTAAGGGAACAACATCTGTTTATCTTGCAAATACTCTGAGTTTATCCGGGAAAAAGACGGGTTTATTCACTTCTCCACACCTTTGTCGTGTTGAAGAAAGAATTAGAATTGATGGACGCCCAATAAACTCAGAGCAGTTGGACAAAGCAATTCATGCAGTTCGAACAATGTCTGAAAAAGAGCCTATTTTAGAACCCACATATTTTGAAACTCTTTTCTTAGCAGCAATGATTTGTTTTAGAGCAGAAAATGTACAACGGGCAGTAATTGAAGCGGGATTAGGTGGCCGATTAGATGCAACTAGGTGTTGTTATGCTGATTTTACAATTTTAACTGAGATTTCATTAGAACATACAGAAATATTGGGTGATAAAATAGAATTGATTGCTAAAGAAAAAGCAGCAATATCTAGGCCAGGAGCAACTATGCTTGCAAAATGGCCGTATAACCCTGATGTAATGACTGTGATTGAAGAATCTACAACTAGAGGTTGTGGATTTTGGTGGAGAGGGGATCGTTTGGCATTGGTTACATTTGAAAATGCAAATGAACCATTTAGAAAAATAGCAAGTGGATTAGGAGATGGAGAGACCATTCCATATGGGGTATTTGATGGCGCCATGACGATGAAAATGGATAATGCAATATTAGGTCATGCTGCGGCTTGGTTAATTCTTCCATATCACCCAGGTGTCCCCCCTCTATATGATGTGATGGAGAGAACGTTTTGGCCTGGCAGGATGCAAGAAATACCTGGTCCTAGAGATGTTGAATTGTTGCTTGATTGCGCTCACAATCCAAGCGGAGTAGAAAAAATGGTCAATGAATTAAAACTCAGAAAGCAGCGAGAAAAGGGTGCGGGTCGACCCTTTTCGCCATCAGCGATACTAATTGGAACATCAAAACAGAAGGATTTGTCTGTTTTTGTTCATCCTATTGTAGAATTAATTTCTGAAATGGGAAATCCAATGGTTGTGGTTACAGAGCCATCAGGAGGTCGTTTACCTCCAGTTCCGTGTGATGATTTAGCAGCTGAAATTAGACATCAATTTCCAGATTCCCGTATTCAGGTAAGGCCGGATTTACATGTTGCTCTTTCTACTGCGGTGGAAGAAGCAATGGATTCCTCTTCTCATTCTGTTTTTGATGGAGTAAGCGGATCGGTTTGGTGTTTCGGCAGTGTTCATTTGATTGGCGGCCTTCTTACCTTGCTCGGACAAGATTCTGATGAAGCCTTGACCACAATGAAATGGAAAGATGATGACTTAGTTGGAGACCGAGATGTTCCAATGAAACCATAAATTAGTTTGTTCAGACATTGGATTAGGTGAGGACATGAGTGAAAAGTGGGATAGACGATTTATCGATTTAGCATTGCATATTAGTAACTGGAGTAAGGATCCATCAACTAAGGTTGGATGCGTAGTTGTAGGAGCAGATAGAGAGATTAGGTCAACGGGTTTCAATGGATTTCCAAGAGGTATTGAAGATTCACTTGAAAGATTAGAAGATCGTGAAATGAAGTATCCTCTAATTTGTCATGCTGAAGAAAATGCAATCATGCATGCGGCACGCATTGGAATTTCCCTGAAAGATTGTGTAGCTTATGTTACATGGCCTCCATGTACTCGATGTGCACGTTCGTTAATTCAAGCAGGAGTTGTAGAAGTTGTATTTCCCAAAGACATTGAAATTCCTGAAAGGTGGGTAGAAGATTTTGACAGATCACTTTCTATGATGAAGGAAGCGGGAGTACTGGCACGTTCTGCATCATAATTTTGAATCAACAGTTGTCAGTAGTATTTGCAACGATTCATGTAATTCTTGTAGTGTTCCATCATTGATGATTAGAATGTCCGATAATTCTGCTGTTGCTACGAGTGCTTGTCCAGATGGGTTTTCAGCGATTGCTTCTGCTTCTTCTTGATTTAGAAATGTAGCATAATCTCTAGGGTCCCCCTCTCTTGCTCGTTGTTGCATTCTTTCCCACCTCAAATCAACTGGAACCGAGACTTCGATCAATAGAAAATCATCTCTCTGTCGCAATGCATGAACTTCATCTGGTGTTCGAATTGAGTCAATAATTGTGGGTTGTTTAGGAGATATTCTTTCGAGAAGTAATTCGGCTAATATTCCTGGACCTCCTTGTGAACGCAGTGTTCTCCCTCCTTGAGTTAAATTTTCACGATTAATTTCCTGATTGTTTTCTCTTAGCCAATGTCTAATTGCATCTGAACAAGAACATCCATTCCATCCTTGGCTCACAAACCATTCCACAATAGTGGTCTTTCCAGCAGCATTTCTTCCGGTGACTGCTAGTAGCATGTACACTCCTATGTAGTAGATGTGATTATTATTCCGTTAATCAAATCTCCAAAATCCACTGAGTCAAGGCAGCACCCACCATAAAACGAGTGGTGCAAGTATAGGGGGCAGTATGACACTTATCCAGAAAGTTATGGGCCTTTCTTCCTTTGTTTTCCAACCTTTATTCTTGACCATAACTCCTCCATGATAGAGGTTATACATTGACATGCCAAAAAAGAATAATCCCACCCCTATAACAAGTTGCAATTTCATATCTACATCACGGTCTTCTTTCAGTGTTTAAAATAAGGCGCCAATTAACGAACTAATTATGACGATTATTCCCAACCATCATCGTCATCATCATCATCATCGTCATATTCATCAAAATCATCATCATCTTCGAATAGCATTTCTACCAATTCATCATCCATACTATCCTTATTCATTTGACGGATACTAACGAAAGTTACCGTTGGCACAACGATCATTGCAATCACAATTAGCAGAATAGTTAGAGGATTTTGCCTCGCTTGCTCAATCCATCCTAAGCCCCAACCGTAAGCGACATCGATTCCTACTGAAATTGCGTTATCTTGTTCATCAATTTCTTCAATTTCATTACTAGCATCCACTACAACACGAATCCGTTCAATTCCCTTTTCAGCATCCCAAATTGTGTCGATATATATTGTATCTCCTTCCTCTATTCTATCGATACGTTGTGTGTTGAATGGCTCTGTTGAATCTCCTGCATAGAACGAAACATCAAATGATGAATTTAGTGGGCCTCCGAAGTTAGTTAGGAATGCTCGAAGCTCTACATCTGTACCCACGCTAACACGTTGCTGTTCCGTTTCTATCCGTATTGCTCTTAATTCAGGACTCTTATCTGCTCCAAGTGTTACCCATGCTAATTCTAGGTCATTATCCAATGAACTAGGCTCTCTAACTGGATCGCTCTCGCTGTTGCTGGTTTGTGGGAAAGTATTCCCTGCAGAGTCTTCTCCAGTAAGGTAGAATCCTACGATGTAACCAGTCCGAGGAGTTACCAAACCATCACTGGTAAGGTCCACAGTGCCTGTCCACAACAAAAGATCATCCTGTAATTCCATGGAAAGAACCGAGTATCCTGCAGCGATTGTAGTGGTACCATCTCTCATTATCCAGTGAACTTGTTGTGGAGCCTGTGCTAAATCTGAACAACGTTGATCTGATGGATCATTAACACATTCTTCTGTGCCTAAGAAAGCAACAGCAACTTCAGTCAAATCTGCTTGAGTTCCAATGTCGATAATATCGATTGGAAGAATCCTATGAATTACTCTAGGTGGAGTGTGGTCAACGCTTAGTTGCAATGTAGTAGATACTGAGTCTCTAGTCATATCTTCTCCTCTTCCTGGAATGCCGGTTATTCCTGTTAAGAAAGTCCTTGTTTCGGCAGATGCTAGAGTAGGAGCAGCACTCAAAGGAACCTCTACCATGTAATCTCCATTTTCGGTAAGACTTCCATCCGACCACATTTGTACTCCATCAAAAACTTCGACCACTATTCCAAGGTTATTGGGTGGAGGAGTTTGCGAACCCTCGTAAACCACACGACCAGTCCACTGAATTCTATCGTCTGGCCTGATTGATGTAGAACTATCAATTGGTCCTACTCTAGGATGCATTACGTCAGTAATAGTATAACTTGAAGCTTCGAGAACCAAATCGTTTTCAACATAGAACGTCCTATCTACAAATTCAATTGTACGCATGTTTGCACCAAGTTGTTTGTATTCAAATGCTAAATCACTTATCTCTTCATCTGGCCATTCCCATGACATTTTGAAATGGAAATCAATTAGGATCCAAGGTAATCCAGTGTCATTGCTGATTACTGTTGTTTGACTACTTGGAAGAATTTCGATGTAATCTGAATCGCTCCAGAAAGAATTGTTTCGTCCAGAAAAGGAAATAGTTTGCCGATCACGTTCTGGATCTGGCCCCTCAAAGTCAAAAATTAGACTGATAATTTCAAAATCAATTATTCCATTTGCGTCTACCAATCCAGCACTAATTATCTGTTCAGTTCCCGAATAAATTGCATCTCCATCATTATGGCCTGACCAATGAATCCCTGTGAAAACCGATTCCATATCTTTTCTTGTCCGGTAAGTGGCAAGATCTGAAGAGAATCCAGGTCCTTCTCCTGATTCCAATAAATTACCTGCAGGGTCATTTCCTGTTACATAGTATGAAACTGAAGCCATATTTGGATTTCTACTATCGTCGATTGTCGTAAAGAATCTCTTGTTATCAGCAGAGCTCGTATTCACCATACTTCGATTCACGTATTCATCAGAATCTGCGATACCATTTCGATTGATATCATGATCTGCTTCTACCCAATAATGAAGCGTGAGTTCAGTAGGATCTCCTACTGCATCTTCAACATCGATTATAATTGACTGATCAAATCTCGCTGCTACATAATCATCTTGTTTGGGATTATTGTGGGTAATTTCAGGGGATGTTGCATCGATGTAGAAGGTTCGACGCGAGTCCGCATTTGGTGGAGAAACTAATGTGGGGTCTCTTTCGTTGTATGTTTGTACTTCGTATGTTATTCCTTCTGGAATATCAATATCTGGAACAGTTAGGCTGATGAAGAACGATCCATCAGGATTGTTTTGATCTTTCCAAGAGGTTTGTACAAAGTCTCCTTGTTCTCCTTTCTGGGCAATTTCAACATCGAAAACTGAGTTAAGAGGTGTATCTTCGGTGTCTACAAACCACATTTGGCCTTGGAAGAAGATAGTCTCTCCAGCTGAAATCCAATCTCCATTGGTCAAGTTTTGATTGGTAACAATTCCTTCTGCATCTCTAACTCCCAACCAACCCAAACCATATGTCTGATTCACTCTAATACCTGTATTCTGTGTTTCAGATAACATGGCAGGAGTTGAGCCTTGATCATCTGTACAAGTGACTCTAAAACCAACATTATCTTGTTCAGGGAACTCACTGGTAACTCTAAATTTCCAATGGATTTCAAAAATTCCATTATTATTTGTTGTATAAGTTCCCCCTTCTTGTCCTGGTTGTATCGGAATAATCCAATCTTCAGGATCATCATCCATCAGAGTTCCAGTTTCTGACCATGTGAGTGAAGGTGAATTGGAACTAGGGGATGCTACGAAGTCTAATGTTGCACTAGAAATTCCCGCAGCACCTTCACCAATGACGTGCCTCGTTACCACTTCGTACGATTTACTTCGTTCATGAAGCACCATTCCTTCATCCCAAATAATATCTAAATTAACTGTCTGCATAGTATATGTTAGTTCAAATGAATTGATTTTAACTAAACCTGGAGCAGTTGAAGAAAGGCTAATTGGAATAGTTACTGTACCTGTACCTGTACCTGGAATCAATGAATTAATTGAATTTAGTAAGTTGTTGCTACTTACATCTCTAATCCCTAGAAGAGTGCCTGTACTAACCCATTCATCACTTCCATCATCCCCAATGTCCATCTTCACATTTTGAGGTGCTTGACTAAAAATTTGAATGTTAAAATCCTCTAAAGTGGGAGTATTAGCATTGCCTGACCCTGAATAGAAATAGATGTAGAAATAGATGTATGAGCTACTTCCGGTAAAAGAAATTGTTTGACCAGGAGTGTTAATGTTGAATTGCTGCCCCATTTGGAAATACATATTGAAATATGAATTGCCAGGAGTGGTTGAGTTCCACCATACTTTCGCAGCAACTGGAGCAGTTCCAGTAGTGCCTAGATATTTGTAACCTCTAATGTATCCACTTGAAGAGAAACTTGAGACATAAGTTAGTTGAACTCGATCAATAATAGGAGATACAGAATTGTTGGTGCCATTGAGATAAGCACGCCATTTTACTTGGGTGCCTCCATTTGTAAATGATATTTGATTTCCTAGAGTCGCAGATTTCCATGTATTACCACCATCTACACTGACCTCTATTTCGACAGAAGTTCCACTAGGTTCGTATGTTATTAGTCCACTAAGAGAAACTGAGTTAATCGCCGAAGCTAAATTTGTAGTAGAACCTATTGCTATGCTATTTGATTGGGTAGAAGTCCTTTGGTCAAAAGTTGCTCCCATGCCAGATTGTAGGATAGTTCGACTTGTTGTAGATGGACAATAACTTGTTATCGCACTGTAAAAGCAAGAATACAGGACCTGCCCTTCTCCATCATCGGCGATTCCGTAATGCCCCTTTCCGTTCAGTGTAATTGTGCCCTGGAAATCGACCCATGCTCCTGCATTATGTAAGACAAAATGAGTGGATGAAGAAGTTCGGTAAGAATTAACCAATATTCGTGGATAGTTTACTGCAAGTCCAGAAATTGTTCCTGTAAGGGTACTACTTGTACCCAAATAAGTGATTGAATTAGCAGTTGTTGGATTTGAACGTGAAACATTCCAAAGGTTGTAAGTCAAAGAACCCGAACTAGAACGAACCAAAACCTTCAGAGAATCACTTTCCTGATCTACGGCAATTCCTACTGGATATGTGCTAGAACTGGACATGGTCCAATCTCCTACACAACTCCATGTTGAATCAGTAACTGTCCATTTTGTGATTCTACGATAGTTGTATGAAATTGCCCAAACAGTATCGTCTCCATCTGCCGCTAAGTCGTATAGAGTGTAAAGCGCCTGACTATTGCAAGTGTTGTATTGTTTTGTTACTTGATTTACAACACCGTTTGAAGATGAATTGAATGAATTTATGGC
>MDSW01029048.1_pt1 | contig 31660 bp, 29 predicted proteins | sample 811171 | NCBI WGS metagenome assembly MDSW01 (sample SAMN05326641, study PRJNA326480) | marine metagenome | isolation source: seawater | place: Atlantic Ocean: North West | collected 2012 | reverse complement strand
CTAGCCCTCTTGCGCAGAATGACTGCGCGGCAAGGGCTACGCCTCGTCTTGCCGCAAAACAGCGCTTGGCGCGGACTCGCATGAAACCTCAACAGGCCCCAGCGCGTAGATGCAGCGTCAGTCGCGCGAGTTGCGCCCGGCGGCGGCCAGGCGCTTGAGTGCGTCTGACAACGCCGAGTCGTCGATATAGCGCGCGCTCTGCTCGATGTAAGACCGCGCCTGCGGCGAGACATAACGCGGGCGCGCCGCAGGGGCCGCCCGGTCGACCGCAAGCGGGCGCACCTTGGTATCGATACGATCGATCTGAAGGCGCATGCGCTGGGCCAGTGCCTGCTTGAGAGCGCTGTCCATATAGCGCAGGCGGGTGGCCCAGGCCGCGTTGTCGACGTGCAGGCGCAACACGTAGGCCTCGTAGGCGGCGATCTGCAGGTGCGGCGCCGCGGCGGGCGGCAAGACCTCGAGCAGGGCCGCACGAATACGCGCCAGAAAGCGTGCCCGGCCCAGCACGTCGGCGATGGCCGGCGTTGCAATATGCAACAAGGACTGGATTGAGTGCGGGCTCGTCCCCATAACGGGCAGTAGTCACGGTCGCGCCAGATGGGCATGTTAACCGCGTGGCGTGTACCCGTATAAGACCGGGCGACGGCTTTTCGTTATCATCACACCGCTTAAACAAGCCAAATCAAGCGATCCGGGCCAGACGACGAGGGTTCATGAGCAATTTTCTGACCAAACTCATCGGTAGCCGCAACCAGCGTGTCGTCAAACGCATGCACAAGGTGGCCGATGCCGTGAACGCCTGCGAGGCCGACTTCGAAGGCCTGAGCGATGAAGCGCTCACGGCCAAGACCGAAGAGTTTCGCCAGCGCCTGGCCGACGGCCAGAAGCTCGACGACCTGCAGGCCGAGGCGTTCGCCGTGGTGCGCGAAGCCGCCAAGCGCGTACTGGGCATGCGCCACTTCGACGTACAGCTGGTCGGCGGGCAGGTGCTGCATCAGGGCAAGATCGCCGAGATGAAGACCGGCGAGGGCAAGACCCTGGTGGCCACCCTAGCCACCTATCTCAACGCGCTTGAGGCCGAAGGCGTACATATCGTCACGGTCAACGATTATCTGGCCGCACGTGACGCCGAATGGATGGGCCGGCTGTATCGCTTTCTGGGGCTCACCGTTGGCACCATCTTTTCCGGTCAGGACAGCCAGGCCAAGCGTGCGGCTTATGCCTGTGACATCACCTACGGCACGAACAATGAGTTCGGCTTCGATTATCTGCGCGACAACATGGCCTTCACGCCGGGCGATCGCGTCCAGCGCGGCCTGCACTACGCGATCATCGACGAGGTGGACTCGATCCTCATCGACGAGGCGCGCACGCCGCTGATCATCTCCGGGCCCACCGATGACGACCCCCAGACCTCGCTGGACGTCAACGGCCTGATTCGGCATCTGGATAAGCAGGAAGAAGAAGAGGGCCCGGGCGATTACTTCACCGAGGAGAAGAACAAGCAGGCCTATCTGACCGAGGACGGGCATCAGAAGGTCGAGGCGCTGATGCGCGAAGCTGGCCTGCTGGATCCCGAGGAGTCGCTCTACGACGCCAACAACGTGGCCCTCATGCACCACATGAATGCCGCGCTGCGGGCCCACACGCTGTATACCAAGAACATTGAATACATCGTGGCGAATGACGAGATCGTCATCGTGGACGAATTCACCGGGCGCACCATGCCCGGCCGGCGCTGGTCCGACGGGCTGCACCAGGCGATCGAGGCCAAAGAAGGGGTCAAGATCCAGAAAGAGAACCAGACGCTGGCCTCGATCACCTTCCAGAACTTCTTTCGGCTCTACGACAAGCTTTCGGGCATGACCGGCACGGCCGACACCGAGGCCTTCGAGTTCCAGTCCATCTACGATCTCGAGGTGGTGGTCATTCCCACCAACCGGCCGCTGCTGCGTAAGGACTTGCCCGACCAGATATACATGAGCGGGCGCGAGAAGTTCGCGGCTATTGCCGATGAGGCCAAGACGGCCAGCCAGACCGGCCAGCCGGTGCTGATCGGCACGGCCTCGATCGATGCCTCCGAAGTGCTGTCCCAGCTGCTCAAGGAGCGGGGTATTCGTCATGAGGTGCTGAACGCCAAGCAGCACGAACGCGAAGCCGACATCATCGCCCAGGCCGGCCGGCCCGGTGCGGTCACGATCGCCACCAACATGGCAGGTCGCGGCACCGATATCGTGCTGGGCGGCAACATCGAAGAAGCCATCGCAGCGCTTGACGAAGACGACGAGCACGGTCGTGCGCGGCTGCGCGACGAGTGGCAGAAAACCCACGACGCCGTGCTTGAGGCCGGCGGCCTGCTAGTTATCGGCTCCGAGCGCCATGAGTCCCGCCGGGTGGACAACCAGCTCCGCGGGCGCTCCGGTCGCCAGGGTGACCCCGGCGCCTCGCGCTTCTATCTGTCGCTGGAAGACAGCCTGATGCGGATCTTCACGCCGCCGCGGCTGCGCGCCATGCTCCAGAATCTGGGCCTGGAAGAAGGCGAGGCCATCGAGCACAAATGGGTCACGCGCGCCATCGAGAACGCCCAGCAGAAGGTCGAGCGCCACCACTTCGATATTCGCAAGCAGCTGCTGGAATACGACAACGTGGCCAACGACCAGCGCCAGGTGGTCTACGAGCAGCGCAACGAGATCATGGACGCCGAGGAAGTGTCTGACCTGGTCGAGAACATCTGGTCGGACGTGGTCGAAGAAGCGATCTCGGAATACATCCCACCGGCTAGCTTGGAAGAGCAGTGGGACGTCGAAGGCCTGGAAAACGCCATCACCCGCGATTTCGGCGCCGAGATGCCGGTGCGTCAATGGCTGGCCGACGAGGACGATCTCGACGAGGAAGGCCTGCGTGCGCGTATCGGCGAGCGGCTGAAGGCCGCCTACGACGAAAAACGCGAAATCGCCGGCGCTGACAACATGGCCCAGATCGAGAAATCGGTCGTGTTACAGGTGCTGGACTCACTCTGGCGCGAGCATCTGGCGTCCATGGACTATCTGCGTAAGGGTATCCACCTGCGCGGCTATGCCCAGAAGGATCCCAAGAACGAATACAAGCGCGAAGCGTTCGAAATGTTCAACGCCATGCTCACGCGCTTGAAGCACGAAGCCGTGACCGTGCTGGCCCGCGGCCGCGTGGATCCGCAGATCACCGAAGAGGCTCGCGAAGAGCGCCAGCGCCAGATGTCGGCGATGGAATATCAGCACGAAGACGCAGCGTCAGCCGCCGAGCAGGCCCAAGCCCAGGCGGCGGCGCAGGCACAGGCCGAGCAGCAGGCCGGCGACGACGGCCATCCGGTGGCCCCGGAGGCGGCGGCCCAGGCCAACCTGCCCGGCGCGTCGCAGCCCGGTGAGGGTGAGCCGGCCAGCGTCGGCGACGATGCCACGCCGGAGCCCTTCGTGCGCGACGGGCGCAAGATCGGGCGTAACGAGATCTGTCCGTGTGGTTCGGGCAAGAAATACAAGCACTGTCACGGCCGCGACGCGTGATTGCCCAGAATCGAAAGCGAGCCATCCGATGGCAGTGAATCTTGTGGCCCCCGAGGCCCTGACGCCCGTGGCCGGTGTGCGCTGGTCGACCGTCGATGCGGCTATCAAGGCGCCCGGCCGCGACGATATTGCGGTGGCCTGGCTGGCGCCCGGCACAAGCACGGCCGGGGTATTCACGACCAACGCCTTTGCTGCGGCGCCGGTGACGATCGCCAAGCGCCATCTGGCCGGCGGGGCGCCGCGCGTGCTGGTGATCAACAGCGGCAACGCCAACGCGGGCACCGGCATGGCCGGCGAGCGCGATGCCATGACCCTGTGCGAGCAGATTGCCGGCGACTGCGGGCTGGAACCGGCCGAGGTGTTGCCGTTTTCGACCGGGGTCATCGGTCAGCGCCTGCCCATGACGCGTATGGCCCCGGCGCTATCGCATCTGTGCGCCGATACGCGGGATGCCGGCTGGCAGGCCGCCGCGCGGGCCATCATGACTACCGACACGGTTGAAAAAGGCGCCTCGCGCGAGGTGGATCTCGGCGACGGGCGTCGCTGTGTCATCACCGGCATCGCCAAGGGGTCGGGGATGATCTGCCCGAACATGGCGACCATGCTGGCCTTCATGGCTACCGATGCGGCGATCCCCGAGCCTGATTTACACGATGCGCTGGTCGCGGCCAACCAGGCCTCGTTCAACAGCATCACCGTCGACGGCGACACCTCGACCAACGATGCCGCGACGCTGTCGGCAACCGGTCAAGGCGTTGTCCTGGACTCAACGGATACGGGCTGGCCGGCGTTCGTGGCCTTACTCACCGAGCTCATGCAAGAGCTGGCCTGTGCCATCGTGCGCGATGCCGAAGGGGCCACGCGCTTCATGGATATCCACGTCCGCGGGGCCAAGGATATCGACGAGGCGCGGGCCGTGGGCTATACGGTGGCCCAGTCGCCGCTGTTCAAGACCGCGGCCTTTGCCGGCGATCCCAACTGGGGCCGGATTCTGGCCGCCGTGGGGCGCGCGCCCATCGATCATCTGGCCATCGACGGCGTGGATATTGCTATCGGTGATGTCGCGATCGTGGCCGGCGGCCAGCCGCGGCCGGATTACGACGAGGCCGAGGCCGCGGCGGTAATGGCCCGGCCCGAGTTCACCGTAGGCATCGATCTCGGCCGCGGCTCGGCCGAGACCCATATCTTTACCTCTGACCTGTCTTACGACTACGTCAAGATCAACGCCGAATATCGTAGCTAATGGCCGAAGACGTTCTGGATATCGCCGTCGGCGTACTGGTCGACGCACAAGACCGACTGCTGATCGCGCGGCGTCGAGCCGATACGCCCGGTGCCGGCTACTGGGAGTTTCCCGGTGGCAAGCGTGAGCCCGGGGAAACGGTGGCAGCCTGTCTGTCGCGCGAGCTGGCCGAAGAGATCGGCGTGACCGATCTAACCAGCCGCAGTCTGATCCGGTTCACCCATGACCGAGGGCCCCGCCCCGTGCGCCTGCACGTCGCGCGTATCGACAACTGGACGGGCGCGCCGGCCGGCCAGGAAGGCCAGGAAGTCCAATGGCGTGCACAAAACACCTTGGACGAGGTCGAGCTGCTGCCGGCCACCAACGTGATACTGGCCGCGCTCAACCTGCCGCCGTTGTATATCGTCACGCCGCCGATCGGCCGTGGGCGTAACGCTCGCCAGAGCTGGTTCGAGGCCCTGGACCGCGCGCTACGAACCCACGCCGGCGAGAGCGCGAAAGCGTTTCTACGCCTGCGCCAGCCGCAGCTCGACGACGACGATTACGCTGAGCTGGCCAAGCGCGTCATCGAGCACGCCCGGCGCCAACGCGCGCGCGTGCTACTCGATCGCAGTGTGTCTCTGGTCGAGCGTTTGGGCGCGGCCGGTTTGCACTGCTCGACGCGCCGTGCGGCGCGCATGGACAAGCGGCCCATTGGGCAGGGCTATTGGTTTGGTGTGTCCACCCACGATGCTGACGAACTGGCGCATGCAGCCGACATCGGCGCCGACTTCGCCACGCTGTCGCCGGTGGCCGCCACCGAAACCCACCCCGAAACCGCACCGATGGGCTGGCCGGGGTTCGAAGAGGCCCGCGGTGAGGCCGCCCTCCCGGTCTATGCCCTGGGCGGCATGCGTCCGGACGATCTGGCGACCGCCCGCGACCACTACGCCCAGGGTGTGGCCGGTATTCGGGGCTTCTGGCCGGGCAGCTAGGCGCGCGACATCGCTTCTGCGCGATGGCTCGCCTAATACAACCGGTCATCCGCAGATTACGCCGATTACGCAGATTGAAAATCAAAGATTCTTTGGTTTGATAGATCTCGTGAGACACGACGACGCCTTCTCGTCCGCATCGCTCAAACAATCTGCGTCATCTGTGAAATCTGCGAATCGTCTTGTCTTGGACGGGCGCGCCTCGGCGGGTAGCCGATTGAAGCGCTGTCTGACTAATGCGCGGTGTCGTCGCCGCCGGGCCAGGGCGTGCTGGGCGCGCTGCCCTCGGGGTCAGGAATCCGATTGGATTCATCCAGCCAGTCGCCCAGATCAATGAGCTTGCAGCGCTTCGAGCAGAACGGCCGATACGCGTTATCGCGGCTCATGTCGGCGGCTTCGCCGCACTGCGGGCAGTCCAAAGTTTTGGGCATTACAGAAATCCGTTGCCGTGCGTCGCGACGCGAGGCCGCTAGGTTATTCAGCGCTCGCTCAGCCTACAAACGACTGCAGGCCATGTGAAAGGCCACGTCGCGTGTGGCCTGGCGGCTGCGGCCGTGGTCGAATTGCATGAAGCGCACGGTCGCGCGATGTCGGCCGCCGCTGATTTCTGGAAAGATATCGGTTTCGGCCACGAACACGCGGATCAGCTGGGTACCGGCCGCGGTCTGGTGGAGAAACACGCCGCTTTTGGCGGTATGGGCGACCGGCGTGGCCGCCTCGCGTAGCAGGCGTAAAATCAGCGCGACGCTATGGCCGATGGTCACGATCGGCGCGGTCCAGCGCTCGATATCAGCCTCGATCACGGCATCATGCTGACGCAGCCAGTGACGATATCCCGGCACGTCGAAACTACAGGTCCCGCCAGCGATAGCGGTGCGGTTGTTCACACTCTTGAGCAGCTCGTCGTCGCGCAGGCAATAGGCCGCGAACTGCGGGGCGATACGCGACAGCTCGGCGGCCCGGGCATCGATTTCGTCCAGCACGCGCTGAAGTGCGTTGGCGTCGATGTCCTCACGCTCGGCCAGCGCAGCCAGAACGCCGCGGCGCTGAACCAGCGCCTTACTGGCTTCGCCGCGGATATCGTGGCGCGACATCATGTTGAGCAGGTCCAGAACGGCTTCGAGCGTCGCGCGACGGCCCCAGTACCCGGTCTCGCCGCGATGATGCGCCAGCCGGTTCAACAGATGTTCGACCCGCAGGAACGTCCGCACGCGTTCGTTGAGCGGCTGTTCGTAGCAACACAGATCGTCTTCGGCCATAAGTGGTCTGTCTCGAAGATCCCCGCACCCCGAGACCTGAGTCTGGCACGCGAAGCGTAAGACCGTCAGCCCGGCAGGTGCAGCGGCGGCAGGTCGGCGATCTCACCCCGCGCCAGACGCTGATAGCCGGCGTGAAAGGCGGCCGCCAGGTCAGCGATATCGCTTCTCGGGCCGGTATTGATCAACACGTCGTGGGCAATGGCCAGACGCTCTTCCCGGTCTTCCTGGGCCGCGATCATCTTGCGCGCCAGCGCCTCGTCGATGTCGTCACGGCCCATCAAGCGCTCCAGCTGCACGGATTCCGGCGCATCGATCACCAGCACGCGGTCGACCAGGTCGATCATCCGGGAGCGGCTCAAAAGCGGGACCACCAGAATGCAGTATTCGGATTCTGCCTTGTCGCGCTGCGCGGCCACCCCGGCGTGGATACGTGGATGGGTGATCGCTTCCAGATCGCGGCGCGCAGCGTCGTCGTCGAAAATGATGCGACGCAGCTCGCGACGCTTGAGCGCGCCGGTGGCGTCCAGGATATCAGCGCCAAACCGTTCGACGATCTCATCGAGCGCGGGCTGGCCGGGTTCCACGATCTCACGGGAAACGAGGTCGGCGTCGACCAGAGTCACGCCCAGGCGTTCGAAGGACTGGGCGACCACGGATTTGCCGCTGGCGATGCCGCCAGTCAGCCCGATCGTCAGACGATGTGTCATTGGCATGCTTTGCAGGCGAGTGAACTTGAAGCGGTGTGCGCGCCCCGGCGTGTCAGGCGGCAGGGCAGAAGACGTGGTCTAGGACCGGCGAGCTTCACGGCGCCCATCCGGTAGCGCGCAAGTAAACGGCGCCGATTGTATCCCCTGCGATGAGGACCAGCCAGCCGGCGACGGCCAGCCACGGCCCGAACGGCATGGGCGTGTCGCGCTGCATGCGCCCGGTGGCCAGTAGCGCGCCGCCGACCAGCGCGCCGCCGGTCGAGGCGATAATCACCACCATAGGCAGGGCCTGCCAGCCCAGCCAGGCGCCGAGGGCGGCGAGCAGCTTGAAATCGCCGTAGCCCATGCCGTGCTTGCCGGTCAGCGCCGCAAAACCCTGGAAGACCGCCCAGAGGATGCCGTAGCCGGCTGCCGCCCCCAGAATGGCATCACGCGGCGTGACTCCGGTCAGCGTATGGCCAGGCCCCCCGGCCACGCTGGCCAGCAACCCCAGCCAGAGCAGCGACAGGGTCAGCACGTCGGGCAGAAGCTGTGTGCGGGCATCGATGACAGCCAGCACGAGCAGATAGGCGCTCAACACATAAGCCGCCAGCGCGGCCGGGGTGAAACCGAAGCGGGCCAGTGCGACGCAGGCCACCGCCAAGCTGGTGAGCTCGACGAGCGGATACAGCGGCGAGATCCGCGCGCGACAGGACGCGCACCGCCCGCCAAGCAGCAGATAGCCGATGAGTGGCAGGTTGTGTCGATAGCGAATCGGCGTGCGGCAGTGCGGACAGTGCGAGCCCGGAAACGCTAGCGACAGGCCGGCGTCGACAGGCGCGGCGTGAAGATCGCCGGTGGCATCAGCGAGCTCTGCTGCCCACCGTGCTTCCATCATGCGCGGCAGGCGCACGATGACCACGTTGATGAAACTGCCCAGCGCCAGAGCGATCAGCCCCAAGGCCAGCACCACGAACCACGGCGGTAGAGCGCTGAACCAGGCCGCCATCAGACCACCGAGCCCAGTTTGAAGATCGGCAGATACATGGCCACCACGATGCCACCGACCAGCACGCCGATGACCGCCATGATGAACGGCTCGAGCAGCGAGGACAGCTGATCGACCTGATCATCGACTGCGCCCTCGTAGAAATCCGCGACACGGGCACACATGGCATCCAGGGCGCCGGCTTCCTCGCCGATGGCGATCATCTGCTGGGCCATGCTGGGGAAACGCCCCGTGTTTTCCGTAGCCAGCGCCAGCGACTGGCCGGTGGCGACCTGGTTGCGAATCTGAAAGATCGTGTCCTCGAACACGATATTGCCGGCCGCGCGGGCCACCGAGTCCAGCGCATCGACCAGCGGCACGCCGGCGGCAAACATCGTGGACAGCGTGCGCGCAAAGCGCGCGACCGCGGCCTTGTAGACGATCGAGCCGATGACCGGTAGGCGCATGACCAGACGATCGGTCGCCCGGCGCATGCCGCGAGAACGTTTATGGGCCGCAATGAACGCGAACACACTCGCACCAATCGCGCCGATGATGGCCCACCACCAATGCTGCATGAAGCGTGACGCCGCGATCACCAGCAGGGTGAAGGCCGGCAGATCGGCTCCGAAGCCGGCGAACAGCGACTGGAACTGCGGCACTACGAAATACAGCAGGATCCCTACCACGATGACGGCCACGATGATCACCGCCGTCGGATAGAACAGGGCCTTGCGGACCTTGGATTTGATCTGTTCGGTTTTTTCCTTGTACGCCGCGATTTTGTCGAGCAGCGTCTCGAGTGCGCCGGAGCGCTCGCCGGCATCGACCAATGCGATATACAGATCATCGAAATGCGCCGGATGACGCGACAGCGCCTCGGCCAGGGCCAGACCGTCGGACACGTCTTCGCCGATACGCGCTGCTAGTTCGGCAAGCGCTTTATTGCTTGCCCCGCGTGCCACGATATCCAGCGACTGCACGAGCGGCACGCCCGCGGCCAGCAGGGTGGCGAGTTGACGCGAGAAGGCAGCGATATCGCCGGCCGAAATCCGGCGTCGACGCTTGCCGCGGCCCAGCCCGAACAGCGCGGTCTTCTTTCGTACATGGATCGGGCGGATGTTCTGGCGGCGCAGTGTGGCCCGGATCATGGCTTCGTTCGGGCCTTCGCTGCGCCCGGTGACGCGTCGCCCGGCCTCGTCCGTGCCTGTCCAGTAGAAGGTATGCCGGGCGTGTGTCGTATCACTCATGGCGCAACATCCGAGCTATTCCGGCGCATGCTCCGGGCACGTATGCCCGTCGGCATGGGAAAGCGCGCGCGAGCGATCGAGATACGCCCCACAGCGCGTGCAGCGCACGGTCGGCGTGAAGCGTTTTTCCTCTTGGGCGGCCGTGTCACGCCGCCGGGCCGCTCGCTGTGCCAGGCGGCGCACGACGAACGCCACCGCCGCGACGACGAGCCCCAGGATGATCAATCGCGCCATGGGCGCTTCCCCCTTGCTTTGTACCTGCCAGAGCATACGTGTTGTGCCTTGCCCCGACGAATCCGCTTGTCAAGCGCGGGCAAGTTGTGGTCATCGGCTCAAGACGCGACAATGCGCCCCGATTTATAAGTCGGTTTCGATCCTTAAGTGAGGCGATGAGATGAACGTTCACGAATATCAGGCCAAGGAAATATTCGCGCGCTATGGCGTGCCGGCGGGCGTGGGCCGTGTCGCCCACTCGGCGGACGCAGCGATGGCCGTGGCCAACGAGCTGGGCGGCGAGCGTTGGGTGGTCAAGGCCCAGGTGCACGCCGGCGGGCGCGGTAAGGCCGGCGGCGTGAAGATCTGCGATTCCGTGGACGAGGTGAAAAAGGTCGCCGGTGAAATGATCGGCGCCACGCTGGAAACCAAGCAGTCGGGCGGCGTGGCGCTGCCCATCAACTGTGTCTACGTGGAAAAGCCGGCCGATATCCAGAACGAGTTGTATCTGTCGGTGCTGGTGGATCGCGCCACGCGCCGCGTGACGTTTATCGCTTCGCCCGAAGGCGGCATGGACATCGAGGAAGTGGCCGAGGCCACGCCCGAGAAGATCATGCAGATCGCCATGCACCCGGCGGCCGGTTTCCAGGCCTATCAGGCACGTGAAGTAGGTTTTTTCCTGGGCCGGGACAAGAAACAGGTCGGCCAATTCGTCAAGGTGATGAAAGGCCTGTATGAAATGTTCACCGAGTGCGACGCCTCGCTGGTGGAGATCAACCCGCTGGTCACAACCGCCGACGGCGGCCTGATCGCCCTGGACGGCAAGCTCAACTTCGACGACAACGCGCTGTTCCGTCACGCTGAATTCGCCGAGATGCGCGATATCACGCAGGAAAACGAGCGCGAGGCCAAGGCCGCCGAGTTTGACCTGAACTATATCCAGCTCGACGGCAACATCGGCTGCATGGTCAACGGCGCCGGCCTGGCCATGGGCACCATGGACCTGGTCAAGCTGCACGGCGGCGAGCCGGCCAACTTCCTGGACGTGGGCGGCGGCGCCACCACCGAGCGCGTGACCGAGGCCTTCAAGCTGATCACCGCCGGTGAGGGCGTCAAGGCTATTCTGGTCAACATCTTCGGCGGCATCGTGCGTTGTGACCTGATTGCCGAGGGCATCATCACCGCCGCCAAGGATGTGGGCATCAACGTGCCCGTGGTTGTGCGCCTGGAAGGCACCAACGCCGAGGAAGGCCGCAAGCTGCTGGATGAGTGCGACTACGACCTCATCGCCGCGCAGGACCTGACCGACGCGGCCAAGAAGGTCGTTGCCGAGGCCGCCAAGTAACAACGGCTGCTGAACCGCCATAGATTTCAAGAATCAGGATCGATCATGAGCATTCTCGTCAATAATGACACCAAACTCATCGTCCAGGGCTTTACCGGCAGCCAGGGCACCTTCCACTCCGAACAGTGCATCGCCTACGGCACCAACATCGTCGGTGGTGTCACGCCGGGCCGCGGGGGCGAGACCCATCTGGAGCGCCCGGTATTCAATACCTGCGCCGATGCCGTAAAAGAAACAGGCGCCAATGCCACGATGATCTACGTGCCGGCCCCGTTCGCGGCTGACGCGATCCTCGAAGCCGAGGCCGCCGGCATCAAGACCATCATCTGCATCACCGAGCATATTCCGGTCATGGACATGCTCAAGGTGCGTTCGGTGCTGGACGCCTCAGACTCCGTGCTGATCGGCCCGAACTGCCCGGGCGTGATCACGCCGGGCGAGTGCAAGATCGGCATCATGCCGGCGCATATCCATCAGAAGGGCAAGATCGGCATCGTCTCCCGCTCGGGCACGCTGACTTATGAAGCCGTCTTCCAGACCACCCACAACGGTCTGGGCCAGTCCACCTGTGTGGGCATCGGCGGCGATCCGATCCACGGGCTGGACTTCACCGACGTGCTGGAAATGTTCGAAAACGACCCGCAGACCGAAGGCGTGGTCATGGTCGGCGAAATCGGCGGCACCGCCGAGGAAGAGGCCGCCGAGTACATCAAACACAACATGAAAAAGCCGGTCGTCGCCTACATCGCGGGCGTCACCGCGCCTCCGGGCAAGCGCATGGGCCATGCCGGTGCCATCATCTCCGGCGGCAAGGGCACGGCCGATGACAAGTTCGCGGCGCTAGAAGCGGCGGGCGTGGCCACGGTACGCTCGACCGCCGAGATCGGCACCAAGATGGAAGAAGTGTTGGGCTAGGCGTCTCGCACGATCGGCTATCGAACCGGCGTCCTTTGGGGGCGCCGGTTTTTTTGGCTCTGTTCTCCGGGGTATCTGCAGATTTAGCCGATTACGCAGATTTTGGCGGACGGCTTTTGAGTTGTGACGGCCATCGGGCGCCATGTCGTTCGGCGTCGTTTCAAGGTTTGGTAACCCGCAATGACGCTCAGCCGGACGGTGCCGGAGAGCTGCAACGACTCGCCAGCCGCACGCCCAATCTGCGTAATCTGCGGATCGTCTGAACGAGCGAAGCCTCGATGCTCTAACAAGAGTTATAGGATTACATCGGCCCGACGTGCTGTTATGAGGGCAACACTTAAACCCGTTCAAACCAATGAGCGAGACATACGAACTAAGCTGTGACTGCGGCCATCTGAAGATGACGGCCAAGGGCGAGCCGAAGCTGTCGTTGTATTGTCACTGTGGTAGCTGCCGCGAGCTGTATAACGCCGATATGCTCTCGGCCACCGGCTGGGCGCATGAGAGCGTGGATCTGCCCGATGAGTCGTCCATGTTCGTTCACAAGATGGACGACAAAGAGATGACCCGCTACGGCTGCCCCAAGTGCGGCACAACGATGTACGGCATCCACAAGCCGGGTATTCCGGTCATCCCGCATGCGCTGTTTCGCAAGATCAACGATGGCAAGCTGCCGGCGGCACTGGCCCCGAGCCTGCACCTGTTCTATCGCGACCGGGTGATGGATATCGACGACGACCTGGAGAAATCCCAGGGCGGTGAGGCCGTCGGTCTGGAATAGACGCAGACTCTCTTCTAGCCGCAAGGCTGCGCCGGGTCGAACTCGACCCGGCTTTTTTATGCGCCTTTGCCGGCCCGGTCGGCCGTCGCTGCCCACCGCTGCGCGCCCGGCTTTATACTGGGCGCGTGTTGAATGCCTGCCAAGGCCTTAGTCATGTCCGAGTCCACGCTGCGTATCGCCATGGCCCAGCTCAACGTCTGGGTCGGAGATATCGCGGGTAATACCCGACAAATCATCGACGCGGCCCATACCGCGCGCGATCGCGATCACGCCGATATCGTGGTGATGCCCGAGCTTGTGCTTATTGGCTACCCGCCGGATGATCTGCTGCTGCGCCGCGGGCTGCCCGAGGTGATCGAGGCAGCACTAGCCGAGCTGCGCGAGGCGATCACCGGGATCACCGCCGTCATTGGCTACCCCGAATACGCGGGTGACACGATCTACAACGCGGCGCTAGTACTGCGCGACGGCCAGACGCTGGGCCACTATCGCAAGCAGTGCCTGCCCAACTACGGCGTATTCGATGAGCGTCGCCACTATGCCCCCGGCAGCCAGCCCTGTGTGTTCATGCACAACGGCTGCCCTGTGGGCGTGACTATCTGCGAAGACATCTGGGAAGCCGGGCCTGCGGCCCAGGCCCGGGCCGCCGGCGCCGAGGTGCTGGTCAATCTCAACGCGTCGCCGTTTCACGCCGACAAGCAGGCCGAGCGCGAGCGCTTGCTGGCCCAGCGCGCCGCCGATAACGCCATGGCGATCTGCTATATCAACGGCGTGGGCGGCCAGGATGAATTGGTCTTTGACGGCCAGTCGTTCGCGGTAGGTGCCGGCGGTGACATCGGCGCCCGTGCGCCGGCGTTCGAGGCCGGCGTGTTCACGCTCACGGTTGCCGGTAAGCGCGTCCACGGTACGCTCGCTGAGCGGCCGACCGCCGAGGCGCTGATCTACGATGCACTCGTACGGGCCACGCGCGACTATGTCGATCGCAACGGCTTTCCCGGGGCCTTGATCGGCCTGTCGGGCGGTATCGACTCGGCGCTGGCGCTGGCCGTGGCGGCCGACGCGCTGGGCGGGGATCGGGTCTGGGCGGTGTCGCTGCCGTCGCGCTATACCGCTGACATCAGCAACACCGACGCCGCCGACCAGGCCCAGCGCATGGGCGTGCGCTACGACGAGGTGCCCATCGAGAATGCGTTCACCAGCATGCTGGGTACGCTGGGCCCGCTGTTTGGTGACCGGGCCCCGGACACGGCCGAGGAAAACCTGCAGTCGCGTATCCGCGGAGCGCTGCTGATGTCGCTGTCCAACAAATTCGGCCACGTGGTGTTGGCCACCGGCAACAAGTCCGAGATGGCGGTGGGTTATGCCACGCTCTACGGCGATATGTGCGGCGGTTTTGCCCCGCTCAAGGATGTCTACAAGACCTGGGTCTTTCGTCTGGCCAAGTTCCGCAACACGCGCAGCGCCGTGATTCCGGAACGTGTGATCACGCGCCCGCCGTCGGCCGAATTGCGCGATGACCAGGCCGATACCGACACCCTGCCGGAATACGACGTGCTCGACCCGATCATCGAGGCCTGGGTCGAAGAGGGCGCTGCCATCGACGAGATCGTGGCCCGTGGCTACGGCGAAGACGATGTGCGCCAGGCGGTTGCCCTTATCCGACGCAATGAATACAAGCGCCGACAGTCCGCCCCGGGGCCGAAGATCACCCATCGCGCCTTTGGCCGCGACCGGCGTTATCCGATCACCGCGGTATACGGCGATCTGTAGCGCTTGAGAGAGCGGCCACAAAAAAGCCGAGGCCATAGCCTCGGCTTTTTTGATGCAGCGCACAGCGCGAGCGTGTCTAACCGGCGTTGTCGGTGTCTGCGTCGCCGGTCGGGGTGTCGTTGTCGCCGTCGATGGGCGCACCGCTTGACGGGGTGCCGTCCATGGCGGGCAGCTCATAATCCGGCGAGTCGCCGGCCTGCTGGCGATAGAACTCATCGCGATGCAACAGATAGTTGGGGTACGAGGCCTGCAGGATAGCGCGGCTGTCCTCGGCCAGATCGGGCTGGTTCAGCTTGGCGTAGGAGATCTCCATGATCTCCAGCGCGCGCGGCACGGCACTCGAACCCTGATAGTCCTCGACCACCTGTTCGGCACGGCGGGACGAAGCCACATAGGCATGACGCATGAGGTAATACTCGGCGATATCCAGATCGAAGCGCGCAACGCGGTTGCGGATATCGATCATGTGCAGCTGGGCGTCCTTGGCATAGACGCTGTCCGGGTAGTTGTTGACCAGCAGGCTGAAATCGTTGAACGACTGCTTGAGATACGCCACGTTGCGCCGATCCGGGTTGGCGCTGATCAGGCTCTGCTGGTTCTGGGCGTAGTTGGATACGCCGCGCATGTAGTACACATAGTCGATATGCGCATTACGCGGGTGTTGTTTGATGAAGCGATCGGCTGCATCCGTGGCCTGGTCGAAATCCCCGGCTTCGTAGTGCGCCGTCACCGACTCGAGCTCGGACTGCAGCGCGTAAGGCGTGAACGGGAAACGTGCGGTGACCTCGGAGTACAATGGCAGCGCCTGTTCGGGCTGGTTGTGCACCAGAAAGTCGCGCGCAGAATCGTACAGGCGGGCGGCATCCGCGGATTTCAGCTTTTCGCCCTGGCGGTTCTTGAGCGGTACCTTGCTGTAGCCCGTGTCTTCGATGCTCTTGTCCGAAGCACAGCCAGTCAGTATCAGTGCCCCGGACATGCCGAGCGCGAGAACGATGTGTCGCATTGAAGCCCCGAGCGCGTACAGGCGCGTATCCAAACGAAAACAAAGCGAAAGTATACCTATGATGATTCTTGCGAGTCATACGTCCACGCGACTTGGGGTCGCAAACGCCGGACACGCGCGATGACTGCGCCGCAGCCAGCGACCGTTCACGAGTTCTCGATCGACGAGAGCGCGGCAGGCAAACGCCTGGACAAGGCCCTGGCAGAAGCGCTGCCGGATTACTCGCGCTCGCGCTTAAAGCAGTGGCTCGAAGAGGGCGCGCTGACCGTCGACGGCATCAGCCCCGCGCCCAAGACCGTGGTGGCCGGCGGCGAGCGTGTTCGATTGGTGGTGCCCGAGACACCGCACGATGAATCGGTCGCGCCCGAGCGCATCCAGCTGAATATCATCCACGAGGACGCAGCGATCCTGGTGCTGGACAAGCCGGCCGGGCTCGTGATGCACCCCGGCGCCGGCAACGCCAGCGGCACGCTGCAAAACGCGCTTGTCGCCTACGACGACTCGCTGGCCGCACTCCCGCGCGCTGGCATCGTGCACCGGCTGGACAAGGACACCTCCGGCATTCTGGTGGTGGCCAAGACCTTTGCCGCGCACAAACAACTTGTGGCGGATCTGGCCGAGCGCACGATCAAGCGCGAATACGAAGCCGTATCGGTCGGTGTGATGACGGCCGGTGGTCACGTCGATGCGCCAATCGATCGCCACCCGGTCGATCGCAAGAAGATGGCCATCCGTGAGGAGGGGCGCGAGGCCGTGACCCACTATCGGGTGATCGACAAGTACCGCTCGCACACGCATATCCGCTGTCAGCTGGAGACCGGGCGCACGCACCAGATCCGCGTGCATATGGCCCACGTGCGTTTTCCGCTGCTGGGCGATCCGGTCTATGGTCGGCGCCTGGCGTTGCCCAAGGACGCCAGCCCGGCGTTCGCCGACGCCTTGCGCGGGTTCAAGCGCCAGGCCCTGCACGCGGCGACTCTGGGCCTGGCCCATCCCGACACCGGCGAGGCCATGCAGTGGAGCGCGCCGCGCCCGGCGGATTTCGAAACGTTGCTGGCGGCTCTGGCCGCTGATGCGCGCGAGCACCGGACATGAATCCGGCCAGCGATTTCATCTGGGCCGACTGGCCGGCACCGGCCGGTATTCGCGCGGGCACGACGCGCCGCACGGGCGGGGTGAGCAAATCACCTTTTGATGCCTTGAATCTGGGCGATCATGTCGGCGATGCCTCCGAATCGGTAGCGCTTAACCGCGGGCGTCTGCAGCAAACGCTGGCGCTGCCCGCCGCGCCGATCTGGCTCAATCAGGTTCATGGCACGACCGTCGCTAGGCTCGATGCAAGCACCGTCTGGCCCGTCGAAGCCGACGCCGCGGTCACGCGCGATCCGGCCTGTGTGCTGGCCATATTGACCGCCGACTGCCTGCCGGTCGTGCTGACCAGCCGCGACGGGCAGGTGCGCGCAGCCGCCCATGCCGGCTGGCGCGGCCTGGCCGCCGGCGTGCTCGAGGCCACAGTGGCAGCCATGGACTGCTCCCCAGGCGAGATCATGGCCTGGCTGGGCCCGGCCATCGGCCCGCGACGATTCGAGGTGGGTGCCGAGGTGCGCGCCGCGTTCGTGGATGCCCACAGCGACGATCACGCCGCGTTTCGCGAAGCCCGTCGACCCGGCAAATTCCTGGCGGATATCTATGCCCTGGCGCGGGCCCGGCTGCAAAGAGCCGGTATCAGTCAGGTCAGCGGCGGCGGCCACTGCACCGTGACCGATGCCGGTTTCTACTCACATCGGGGTGACCGCGGCCAGACCGGGCGCATGGCCACGTTGATCTGGTATGCCCCATCGGTGTAAGCCCCGCTGGCGCGCCGAGCGCATCACTCGGCGCGCCGGATCGACAACAGCGTAGTCAGCCGCTGTGCTTCAGCGCTTGGCGGTCATGCCCTTGGGCTGTGGCTTTTTCTCCTTCTTCTCCTTCTTCGGCGGCAGCGCCAGATCTTTCTTGTCGCCGGCGGTGTTGTGGCCGGTGCCGGGGCGGCTGGTACCGAGCATGGATTTGAGGAAGCGCCCGGTGTGGGAGGCCTCGACTTCGGCGATGTCTTCCGGCGTGCCGGTGGCGATGATCTCGCCGCCGCCGGCGCCGCCCTCTGGGCCGATATCGATGATCCAGTCGGCGGTCTTGATCACGTCCAGATTGTGCTCGATGACCACCACCGCATTGCCGGCCTGGCGCAGGCGCAGCAGCACGTTCAACAGCTGCTTGATGTCGTGGAAGTGCAGGCCAGTGGTGGGCTCGTCCAGCAGATAGAGCGTACGGCCGGTATCGCGCTTGGACAGCTCGCGGGCGAGCTTGATGCGCTGGGCTTCGCCGCCGGACAGCGTGGTCGCGTTCTGGCCCAGCTTGACATAGGACAGGCCTACATCGATGAGCGTGTCCAGCTTGCGCTTCAAGCTCGGTACGGGCTCGAAGAACTCGGCCGCGGCCTCGACGCGCATGTCCAGAATCTCGGCAATGGTCTTGCCCTTGTAGTGGACCTCCAGCGTTTCGCGGTTATAGCGCGCGCCATGGCAGGTTTCGCAGGTGACATACACGTCCGGCAGGAAGTGCATCTCGACCTTGATCACGCCGTCGCCCTGACAGGTCTCGCAGCGCCCGCCCTTGACGTTGAACGAGAACCGCCCCGGCTTGTAGCCGCGGGCCCGGGCTTCGGGCGTATTGGCGAACAGATCGCGAATGGTGCCGAACAGGCCGGTGTAGGTGGCCGGGTTGGAGCGCGGCGTGCGCCCGATGGGCGCCTGGTTGATATCAATGACCTTGTCCAGATGCTCCAGGCCTTCGATGGCCGAGACCGGCGCGGCGCGGGCCACGGCGCGGTTGACCTGGCGGGCGGCCGCCGGAAACAGCGTTTCGTTGATCAGCGTGGACTTGCCCGAGCCGGAGACGCCGGTGACACAGGTCAGCTGGCCCATGGAGAACGCGGTCGAGACGTTCTTCAGGTTGTTGCCGCGGGCGCCCTTGATACGAATCTGGCGCGTCTTGTCGTAGGCGATGCGCTCGGCCGGAATCGGGATGCTCTGAGCGCCCGATAGATATTGGCCGGTCAGCGATTCAGGGCAGGCGGCCACGTCCTCGGCCGTGCCCTGGGCGATCAGCCGACCACCGTGATCACCGGCGCCGGGGCCCATATCCACCAGATAATCGGCCTCGCGGATAGCGTCCTCGTCGTGCTCGACCACGATCACGGTGTTGCCGATATCGCGCAGGTGCTCGAGCGTGTTGAGCAGGCGACGGTTGTCGCGCTGGTGCAACCCGATGGAGGGCTCGTCCAGCACATACATTACGCCCACCAGCCCGGCGCCGATCTGGCTGGCCAGACGAATCCGCTGCGCCTCGCCGCCGGATAGTGTCTCCGCACTTCGCGAGAGCGTCAGATAGTTCAGGCCCACGTCCAGCAGGAACTTCAGCCGCTGATTGATCTCCTTGAGAATCGGCTCGGCGATCTCGGCGCGGTGGCCGGGGATATCTAGCGCCTGGCTGATGTCATAGGCCCCGGCGATGCTGGCGGCGTTGATTTCCGGCAGCGTCTTGTCGGCCACCCGCACGTGGCGCGCGGCGACGTTCAGTCGTGCGCCTTCACACGCCGGGCAGGCCTTGTCGGACAGATACTTGGCCAGCTCTTCGCGCACGGCTATGGAGTCCGTCTCCGCGTAGCGGCGCTGCATGTTGTCCAGAACGCCTTCAAAGGCATGCCGGCGCCGGCGTGTATTGCCTCGGGCATTGGTATAGCGGAACTCGATCTTCTTGCCGCCCGAGCCGTGCAGGATGACCTTCTTGGCGGCCTCGGGCAGCTCGTGCCAGGGCTGATCGACGTCGAAGTCATAGGTTTCGGCCAGCGATTCGATCAGGCCGAAGAAATAAGGGTTGCGCCGATCCCAGCCGCGTACCGCGCCGCCGGCCAGGCTCAAGGTGTCGTCGGTGATCACGCGGTCGACATCGAACACGCTCTGCGAGCCCAGGCCGTCGCAGGTGGGGCAGGCGCCGTGCGGCGAGTTGAACGAAAACAGCCGCGGTTCCATGTCGTTGATGGAATAGCCGCATTCGGGGCAGGCAAACTGCGAGGAAAAGACCTCCGGCTCGCCGTCGCCGCGCCAGGGCATGATCCAGGCGATGCCCTCGGACAGGCGCAGCGCGGTTTCAAACGATTCCGCCAGGCGCTGCTGGATGCCGTCGCGAATCTTGAAGCGATCGACCACCACTTCCAGGTCGTGCTTCTTCTTGGGGTCCAGCTCGGGCACGCCGTCGTCCAGCTCGACGATGGCCCCGTCGACGCGCATGCGTACAAAGCCGGCGCCGCGCATCTGCTCGAAGATCTCGCGGTGTTCGCCCTTGCGCGAGCGGATCACCGGGGCCACCAGCATCCAGGCCGACTCGGCCTCCTTGGTCAGCGTCTGGTCGACCATCTCCGAGACGCTCTGGGCGGCCAGTGGCTCGTCGTGATGCGGGCAGTAGGGCGTGCCGGCACGGGCAAACAGCAGGCGCAGATAGTCGTGGATCTCGGTGACCGTACCCACCGTCGAGCGCGGATTGTGCGAGGTTGACTTCTGCTCGATCGAAATCGCCGGCGAAAGCCCCTCGATGGAATCCAGGTCCGGTTTTTCCATCATCGACAGAAACTGCCGGGCATAGGCCGACAGCGACTCGACGTAGCGCCGTTGGCCTTCGGCATAGATGGTGTCGAAGGCCAGAGAGGACTTGCCGGAACCGGACAGGCCGGTGATGACGATGAGCTGGTCGCGCGGCAGGTCGACGTCAACGCCAGCCAGGTTGTGCGTGCGGGCACCGCGAATGCGGATATGGCTTTCCATGCGATGAACTCGCCCAGAGACGAAACATCACAGTATAGCGCCCGCGACAAGTCAGTCGGATAAAGCCCGGCCACGAACGGGTGCGGGCTTTGGCTGTGTTAACCTCGCCGGCTGTCGCCGGACGCCGGTCCGCCGAGCGCCTCGGCCGACCCACTGGCTGCGATAACCTGCAGCACTCATCAGCATCGAGGGGCGGCCCATGACACCCACCGAATCGCGCGCGGCCTTGTCACTGGCGGGGATTTTCTCGCTGCGAATGCTGGGTCTGTTCATGATCTACCCCGTGTTCACGTTCTACGCCGAGCATCTGGCGGGCTCGACGCCAACGACGGTGGGCCTGGCGCTCGGGGCCTACGGGCTGACCCAGGCACTGCTACAGATTCCCTTCGGCTTCGCCTCGGATCGCATTGGTCGCAAGCGCATGATTGCCATCGGCTTGTTGATCTTTGCCGGCGGCAGTGTGGTGGCGGCTCTTTCGAGTACGATTTACGGGGTCATCTTCGGGCGGATCCTTCAGGGCGCAGGGGCTGTTGGCTCAACGATCCTGGCGCTCAACGCCGACCTGACGCGCGAAGAGTCGCGCACCAAGGCCATGGCCACGATCGGGCTAACGATCGGCGGAGCATTTGCCCTGGCGCTGGTCGCCGGGCCGTTGATCAACGCCTGGGCCGGCGTACCGGGAATCTTCTGGTTCACGGCCGTGTTGGCGCTCGTGGGTATCGCGGTGCTTTACGGGGTGACCCCCACGCCGGCCGATACGCGTTCGCATCGCGATACGCAGGCGGTACCCGAGCTGTTCGGCCGGGTGCTGGCCGATCGCGAGCTGCTACGACTGGATTTCGCGATCTTTGCCCTGCACGCGATCCTGACGGCCAGCTTCATCGCGCTGCCGGCCATGCTGCGCTCGGTGCTGGGTATCCATCAGGACTGGCAGTGGATGGTCTATCTGCCCACGCTGCTGGTGTCGGTCGCACTGATGGTGCCGGCGATCATCCTGGCCGAGTCCAAGCGCCAGATGAAGCCGGTGTTCGTGGCCTCGGTGGCCGTGCTCTGTATCGCCCCGGGCATTCTGGCGTTCTATCGCGACAGCCTGGTCGAGATTCTGGTGCTGCTGACGCTGTTCTTTGCAGCCTTCAACATCATGGAGGCCAGCCTGCCGTCGTTGATCTCCAAGGTGGCCCCGGCCGATGGCAAGGGGACCGCCATGGGCATCTATTCCTCCGCGCAGTTCTTCGGCATTTTTATCGGCGGAACCGTGGGTGGCTGGGCCTTCGGGCAGTTCGGCACCGGCGGCGTGTTCGGCTTTGCGGCGTTGGTCGGACTGGTGTGGCTGGTCGTGGCCGTGGGCATGCCCAAACCGCGCTTTGCCCGCACGCATATGGTCAATGTCGGCGCGATGGGCGATCATGAGGCCCAGCTCCTGGCGGCCGAGATCGAGGCCGTCGACGGTGTCTTCGAAGCCGTCGTGGTGCCGGCCGACGAAGTCGCCTACATCAAATTCGACGGCCGCGTGGTCGAGCCGGATGCGCTCAACCGCTTCGGTCGTTCTCGTTCCACGGCCGCGCCGGCGTAATCCGGCGGCCGCTCATCGACCAGGGAGTCCTCCATGGCCAGTCGAGGCATCAACAAAGCCATCATCGTCGGTAATCTCGGCGCCGATCCGGAAACGCGCTATACCGCGGGCGGCACGGCCGTGACCAACTGCAACGTGGCCACCTCCGATACGTGGCGCGACAAGACCTCGGGTGAAATGCAAGAGCGCACCGAGTGGCACCGGATCGTGTTCTTCGCCCGCCTGGCCGAAGTGGCGGGTGAGTATCTGAAAAAAGGCTCCAAAGTCTACGTGGAAGGCCGGATCCAGACCCGCAAATGGCAGGGCCAGGACGGCCAGGATCGTTATACGACCGAAATCGTGGCCAACGAGATGCAGATGCTGGACTCGCGTGGCGGCCAGGGCGGTGGCATGGGCGGCGGCGGTAGCGCCCCGTTCGGCGGCGGCCAAGGCCAGCGCAGCGGCGGCGGTCAGCAGGGCGGTGGCTATGGCGGCGGCCAAGGCGGCGGTGGTCAAGGCGGCTATCAACAGCCGCAGCCGGCCAGCGAGCCCGGCTTCGACGACGACCTGGACGACGATATTCCGTTCTAGGGCCTGTTAACAGGCCCTAGCGGGCGGCCTGGTTCACGCCGTGCGCAAGCGTGGCCTGTGAAAGCAGGCCCGTATGCCGGCGCACCAGCCGGCCATCGGCGTCGTAAAACAGGGTGGTGGGATAACCGGGTATGGCCAGTGCGTCAGCCAATGCGTGCCGAGCATCGATCAGCGCGTTGGACAGCGACAGATCGGTTTGCCTTAAAAATTGATGCATTGCGCTAACGGCATCGTCTTCGTTCACGAATACGACCGTTACTGCCTGGTGTTCGGCTTGATAGCGCGCCAGCATCGGCATTTCACGCCGACAGGGGCCACACCAGCTGGCCCAGAGATTGACGACCATCGGTTTGTCCGGCGCCTGTCGCTTGAGTTCGGTCAGCGTGGTTGACGTGTCGTCGATTCGGGCCAGTGCGGTGCTGGGCATCGGCTGGTGCGCCGGGGTCACCGCCTGTAGGCCGGCGGTACCTATTATCAGGGTGAGCGCGCCAGCGGCCAGCGCGCCGGCGAGCGGTATGCGCGCCGCTCGAACACGCCAGCCGGCCACCGCGGCGTAGAGCAGCAGGCCGGCCACGCCGCCCCACGGACTGAAACCGCGATCGCGGATATCGAGGATCGCAAGCGGCGCGTCGATATACAGCGGTGCGTAAGTTGCAACGAACACCAGACGCGCGGCCAACCCGCCGACCAGTGCCATGGCCATGAGCCGATCGACGATACGCACGCGCCGCCCGTGCCCGAGAGCGGCTCCAACCGCCAGGGCCACCAAGAGCGCAGCAATGCCGATCAGCCCGCGGGAAGGCATTAGAAGCGGGCCTAGCGATACGACATCCACAAGACAGCGGCTCGCTCAGCGCTCCACGCCCAGCTTGTCGCGCATGGCATCGAGCAACGGCGAGCTGGGATTCAGGCCGGTATCGAGGCCGATCTGCAAAGCTTGCGCCGGCGCGGTGTCGTGCAGATAGCGTGCGCGATATGCCATCAGCGCGCCCACGCGATTGCTGCTGGCGCAATGGACCAGCGCCGGCGTGCCCTCGGCCAGTGCATCGTCGAGCTGGCGTGCACTGGTCTCGTTGATGTCGCCGGGCCCGGCGACCGGGATCACGACATAGCGCATGCCGGCCTCGGCGACCGTGCGGGCCTCGTCATATTCGTTGAACTCGCCGTCCGGGCGCAGATTGATCACGGTCTGTACGCCTTCGCGGGCTGCGGCAGCCAGCTGCTCTTGGGTCGGCTGGCCGGCGGTGACGATATCGTCGCCGTAGCGGGCCGCATGGTTCAGATCGCTTGCGTAGTCAGTCATCACAACAACCGTTTTAAAACACACAGCCTGCATGATCGCGTCTTGTGCGTAATAGACAAGATGCCGTGCTCGAGCAAGTTGATTGCCGTGGCGGCCGACCGATCGGTGGCGCGACGAAAATGACTCGAGATCAAAGACTTGGTGTGTTCGCTGTCACAAATGCGTCATTGGCCAGTGTTATATTTGCAAGCTGCAATCAAACGCCCGCTGCGACATGGCTTATCGTTTGACATCGTTCGCCTTGCCGACCCGAAACGGACAGGGAGCTGCGCCGTTCGATCGTTTACCGACGCGCCTGGTCGCCGAGGCGCGGTGCCGAATGCTGCGGTCTCGGTTTCCGACCCTGATTTGGGACAATGTGCCCGAACAGATGACGCCGGCCGCCCGCGTGTGGCTGCGTAATTGTCTGGTGCCTCTGGCACAGCGTGTCTTTGATCGCACCAGTCAACGATTCTGGCTCGAATGGCTTTCGGACACGAGCCTAAACAAGCTCAAGCGCTTTGTACTGGTGTTCGACAACGCCGGTCAGCCGATCGGCTGGGCGGCTGCGGGCGCCTTCGAGGTTGGGGGGCGACGCTGCTTTTATGGCAGCTCGGCCGGCGTGGACCCGGTCTGGCAAGGTGCCGGCATCACAAGTGCGGCGGCCCGGCATCTGTTTCTGCCGGCGCTGGGCGCAGCCGCGCCGCGCCCGCTCTATGCCGTGGTGCGTACCGGCAACCCGCTGGTCTATAGCGCCTGGCAGGCCGGGCACGTCGGCCGTCAGCCGCTTTATCCCAACCCCGACGGTCGTCGGATCCCGCAGCCGATCGTGGATATCGCCACCGAAGCTGCGAACCGCTACGCTCAGGGCGCCCGGCTGGACCCGGCCACGTTGATCATGCGCGACTGCTACAGCCGCGAGGCCGCCGGGCTCTGGTCCAAGCGCCCGGCGTGCGACAACGATGCCGTTGGCCGCTGGTTCAATGACAACTTGAACGCCCGCGATGCGGTGATGTTGGTCGCACCTTTCGATCCGGCGGCCACCTTCGCGCGTGAAAGCATGCGCGCCGTTCAAAAACGCTTGGGGCTTACGACCGGCCGCTCATCGCGGCGGGTCAGAGCGGCTTGAGCGACACGCTATATCGCTCGCCGTGAACCGTTCGGCCCACTGAGCCAGATCGCGTTGGCGCTGACTGTCATCGGCCTGGGCCAGAAGGCCCGCGTCTAGGGCGATCGGCATGAACCGCGCCGCGTCTGGCGTGTCGCGCACGTCCGGCAGCGGGGTGGATAACGCGGTTTGCCTAGCCAGCACGCGCTGACCGGCCGGCGACAGCAGATAGTTCACAAAGCGACGGGCCGCGATCGGATGGGGCGCACGGCGGTGCACAAAAACCATGCGGCTGAGTACAAGCGTGTAGTCGTCGGTTTCAACGAGCTCGATGTGGGGATGGGTCGCTGCATACTGCCGGGCATAAGAGCCGATTAGGTTGTAAGCCAGAACGAAGCGCCCGGAAGACAAGCCGTCCAGCATGGTCTTTGTGGTCGGCATCTCTTGGGCGTCGACGCTGCCCAGGGCGCTGACCAGCTGCCAAAAGCGGGCCGTGTGGCCCGCATCCGCCCGGTAAAGGGCATAGCCGACCGCGCTGCGGGCCGGGTCGTAGATCGCCACGCGGCCGCATAAACGCGATCGATGTGCGATGAGCGCACGAAACAGCGCGCCGTGCGAGTGCAGATCCATGTCCGGAGGAAGCTGATCGGCGCGATAAGCCAGTACCACCGGCTCGAAAGTGAATCCGAACACGGTGTTGCGCCATTTGAACCGCGCCGGCCACGCCCGGGCCGCACCGTCCGTCAGCCGCGCGGCGAAACCCGCGTTGGCTGCCGCCATCTGCGACGGCATCGCCGAGCTGATGACAACATCGGGTGGATGAGCCGCGTCGTGCGTGCGCCGCTCGACCGCGCGGGTGGACAGATCGGCGTAGTGCACGTCGATCTCTGGATGGGCGGCCTCGAAAGCTGCCAGCACCGGCGCAATAGCCGGTCGATCGAGCGCGGCGGCGATGCTCAGCGGGGTTGCCAAGGCGACCGACGGCAGAGCGAGAAATGCAGCCATGAGCGCGCGAATCAAGCGTTTAGACGACATGTGCATCACGAAACAGCGGCCGCACGCGGCAGAACTAGGCGAGCTTGGCAGCCGCCGCCGGGGCGATTTTGAATCGACAAAGTGCCCGCGTGGGCGATAGCGATCGAATCGACGATGGCCAGGCCGAGGCCGGACCCCGGCACGTTCGCACTCGCGCCGCGATGAAACGCGGCCTTTAGATCATCGGGTGTCTGTGCGTCGAGGCCCGGGCCGTCGTCGTCGACGTCTACAACGATTCGGTCGTCGCGCGCCGTTACGGTGACCGTGATCGCAGTGCCCGGCGGGGTATGCACCCGCGCGTTGTCGATCAGGTTGGTTAAGGCTTCGGCCAAGGCCCAGCGTGCGCCGGCCACCGGGGCGACGCCCGATGTGGCTCGAACGAAGCCGATATCATGCGTTTCAGTGTCCTGGCTATTGACACACTCACGCGTAACGTCGGCAGCCAAGGCTGCCATGTCGACGGTTGTCTCGATCAAGCCTTCGTTCTGGCCCAGACGCGCCATCTGCAGAAGCTGGCCGGCCAGGCGGCCCGAGTGCTGTGCGGTGGCGTGGATGCGTACCAGGGCGGCGCGCCAGGCCGCGGGGTCGTCGGATTCCAGCGCGGCCTCGCTGGCGTTGGCTAGCCCGGCCAGCGGTGTCTTGAGTTGATGGCTGGCATCGGCGGTGAATCGCAGCAGCGTTTCACGCGCGGCGCGCTGACGCGCAAACAGGCCGTCGAGCGTCGAGGCCAGCGGGGCGATCTCACCCGGCACGCGCGCATCCAGCGGGGCGAAGTCGTCGGCGGCGCGCTGGGCCAGGCGCTCGCGCAGCCGGCGGACCGGGGCCAGCGCGCTGGCGATGGCTACCAGGCCAAGGCCGCCGGCCGCCAGGATGAGAATCACGAAGCGAACGACCGCCGGCTCGAAGAGTGTCGCGGCCAGCGCGCGGCGTCCGGTGGTGGTCTGGCCCACCCAGATCGAGAGCGTCGTATGCGCTGACCAGCCGGCCAGGTCCACCCGTTGGCCATACAGACGCCAGCGCATGCCGTTATAGGTGATATCGCGCCTGGCCGGCAGGCGCGTGGCCGGCTTGACCGGCAGGTCCAGGTTGGCAGTCAGGGCGCGCCCGGAGGCATCGAACACGCCGTAATAGACCCGCTCGTCCGTGGCCCCCGACAGAATGCGTAGCGTGGCCGCCGGCACGGTAACGACCGGCCTGTCGCCGGTCCAGCGGATCGCATCGCTCAGCGTGGCCGCCGCTGCCACGAGCTGGGCATCATAGGCCCGCTCGGCGTCGCCTCTAGCCGAGAGATACGCATCGATCAGCAGGATCGCGGCCAGCGCGGTCGATCCGGCCAGCAGCCATAGCATCAGGCGCGCGCGCAGACTCAGCGTGACCTGGATCACGAGCGCTCAATTTCCAGCCGATAGCCCAGGCCGCGCAGCGTGCGGATAGCCAGGCCCGAGCCCGCCAGGCGCTTGCGCAGACGGCTGATATAGACCTCCAATGCGTTGGAGCCCACGGCATCGAAGCCGAACAGCTGGGCGTCCAGCGTTTCGCGCGCCACGATCTGCTGGCCGTGGCGCAACAGGTTTTCGGCCAGCCGCAGCTCGCGGCGCGGCAGATCCAGCACCTCGTCGTGCAGCGTGAGCGTTGCCGTGGCGGCGTCGAAGACCAGCGGGCCCAGCACCAGGCGATCGTCGGTGCGCTGCTGGCTGCGCCGGCCGAGCGCACGTACCCGCGCCTTGAGCTCGGCCAGGGAAAAAGGCTTGGCCAGATAGTCGTCGGCGCCGCGGTCCAGCCCGCGCACGCGATCATCGACGTTATCGCGTGCGGTGAGAATCAGTACCGGCGTCGCGTCGCCGCTGTCTCGAAGAGCGGCCAGCACGTCCAGGCCGTCGCCGTCGGGCAGGCCTAGATCGAGCAGTATGAGATTGAAACGCTCTCGGGCGAGCGCGCCGTGTGCTTCGGCCGCGCTTGTGAGCGCATCGACGGTATGGCCCGCGCCGGTCAGCGAGGCCGTCACCGACTCGGCGATCAGGGCATCGTCCTCGATCAGCAGCAGGCGCATGCGACTAAAGTTGGGGCTGCTCGGCGCGGCTTTGACAGGTTCATGACAGCTGTCCTTTCTAGCATGGGACTCACGATAAGCGCGCCGTCGACGACGACGCCAGCCGGCCGCAAAAGATGCCGGCGGACTAAGAGGAGACACCCGATGCACTATCTCGGCCGTAGCGCCACTGCCCGGCGCCGGTTTGGCTTTTTGGCCTGTATGGCGCTGGCCGCTTGGCTCGCCGTGAGCCTGGCCGGTTGCCAGAAACAGGTGGCCGGCGATCACCCGGAGTGTATCGCACCGGCCAAACCCGGCGGCGGCTACGACCTGACCTGTCGCTTGTTGGCCAACGGTCTCACCGAAACCGGGCTGATGACCACGCCGATGATCGTCAGCTATATGCCGGGTGGCATCGGAGCTGTGGCCTACAACCACGTCAACGCCACGCGCGATCACGACGGCGATCTGGTGGTGGCGGCCAGCACGGGGGCGGCCGTGAACCTGGCGCTCGGCAAGTTCGGTTCTTACGACGCCGATGCCGTGCGCTGGCTGGGCGCGTTCGCGGCCGACTACGGCGTACTGGTGGTTGCCGCCGACTCGCCGTACAAGAACCTGTCCGATCTGGTGGCAGCGCTGAAGCAGGATCCGGGCAGCGTCGTGGCCGGCGCGGGCGGGTCAATCGGCAGCCAGGACTGGATGAAGATCGCGCTGGTGGCCAAGCGCGCGGCCGGCGTGGACCCGCGCGATCTGCGATTCGTGTCCTACGAGGGCGGCGGCGAGGCCATGGGCAGCCTGCTGGGCCACCATATCGATGTCTTCACCGGCGATGCCTCGGAAATGGCCGGGCATATCGGCTCAGGCAAGATCCGCGTGCTGGCCATCCTGTCGGATGAGCGCCTCGGCGGGGTCTACAAGGATATTCCTACGGCCAAAGAGCAGGGCTACGACATCGAATGGCCGACCTGGCGCGGGTTTTATATGGGCCCGAACGTCTCGGATGAAAATTACGACGCCTGGGTCGCCCGTCTGAAAGAACTCGTCGCCACCGACCAGTTCAAGACCATGCGCGCCAAGCAGGGGCTGTTTCCCGAAGCCCGGTTCGGCGCGGATTTCGATGCCTATGTCGTCAACCAGGCCCGCGAGTTCGAAACGCTGGCCAAGCAGGTGGGGCTGAAGTGATGCGTGATTCCTCGACCATCAACGACCGTATTTTCGCCGGCGTCCTGCTGCTGCTGGCGCTGGGTTTCGGCGGTATGGCGCTGGCCATGCACGTGCCGTTTGCCTATGACCCGCTGGGCCCCACGGCGTTCCCGCTGATCCTGTCCGCCGCACTCTCGGTCATGTCGATCGTGCTCATGGTGCGCCCGGCGGCGGGCACCGGGCTGCCCGGTGGCCACGTTGGGGCCCAGCTGGTGGGCGTTCTCGTCGTGCTCATCGCCTACGGGGTCTTGTTCACCCGGGCGGGTTATCTGGCCAGCACCGTGGTCGCAATGATCGTGCTGGCCCGAATCTTCGGCGCGAGCTGGGTCAAGGCCGTGGTGTCCGGCGTAGCGCTCACGCTGGCCAGCTACGCGCTGTTCGCCTGGGCGCTGGGCATCGTGCTGCCGGTAGGCAGCTGGCTGATCACTTAATTCATCGGAGCCGACTATGTTCGATTTTCTGATTCACGGCTTCGATGTCGCGCTCACGCCGCTGAATATCTCGCTGGCGCTGATCGGGGCCACGCTGGGCACATTTTTCGGCGCGCTGCCGGGCATCGGGCCGATCAACGGTATCGCGATTCTCATGCCGCTGGCCTATACGCTGGGCCTGCCGGCCGAGTCGGCGCTGATCCTGCTGGCCGGCATCTATACCGGGGCCGAATACGGCGGGCGCATGTCCTCGATCCTGCTCAACGTGCCAGGTGACGCCGGGGCGGTGATGACCACGCTAGACGGGCATCCACTGGCCAAGAAAGGCTTGGCCGGCCCGGCGCTGGGGCTCTCGGCCGTGGCGTCGTTCGTGGGTGCGACCATCGCCATCATCGGTCTGACGCTGTTCGCGCCGCTGCTGGCCCGGGTGGCGGTGATGTTCGGCCCGGCCGAGTTCTTTGCGCTGATGGTCTTCGCCTTTGCCTCGATGTCGGTGATGATGGGGCGCGACCCGCTCAAGACCGGCATCGCGGCGGTGCTGGGCGTGATGATCGCCATGATCGGCGTGGATTCGTCGACCGGGGTGCTGCGCTATACCTTTGATATGCCCGAGCTCTATGACGGCATCGATTTCGTGGTGCTCATCATCGGTTTGTTCGCGGTGAGCGAGATTCTGCTTATGCTCGAGCAGGCCGCGCGCCACGGCACTTCAGAGATGCCGGCGCTGGGCCGCGTGTTCGTCAAGTTCAAGGAAGTGCTGGCCTGTCGCGGCGCGATCCTGCGCTCGGGCTTCATGGGCTTCATCATCGGCACGTTGCCCGGCACCGGGGCGTCGGTGGCATCGGCGGTGGCCTACACAACGGAAAAACGCATCAACGACACCGAGGGCACTTTCGGCGAGGGCGACATGCGCGGGCTGGCCGCCCCGGAGGCGGCCAACAACGCATCGGCCGTGGGCTCGTTCGTGCCGCTGCTCACGCTGGGTATTCCCGGCTCGGGCACGACGGCGGTGCTGCTCGGTGCGCTGATGCTCTACAACATCACGCCCGGGCCCATGATGTTCTCCGAGCGGCCCGAGGTCGCCGGCGGGCTGATCGCCTCGCTGTATATCGGCAACGTGGTGCTTTTATTGTTGAACCTGCCACTGGCCGGGCTGTTCGCCAAGGTGCTGACCGTGCCGCGCTGGGTGCTGGTGCCGTTCGTGGCACTGCTGGCGTTTGTCGGCGTATATCAGCTGCATTCGGATCCGATCGCCATCTATACGATGCTGGCCGTGGGCGTGTTCGGTTATGTCCTGCGCAAGTTCGGTTTCTCGTTGGCGCCGGTGATTCTGGGTTACGTGCTGGGCGGCCTGGCCGAGGTCAATCTGCGCCGGGCGCTGGCCATCAGCGGCGGCTCGCCGGATGTGCTCTGGGCCTCCGGTATCTCGATTGGCCTGTACGTGGCCGCCGTGGCGTTGCTGGTCGCGCCGTGGCTGATCGGCCGCATCGGACGCCGTGCGAACGATCCCCAAACCGCGAGTGCAAGCTAGGGCGTGTCGTCATAAGATAAGGCGGCGCATCGGCGGCCAAGCCGCGGCAAGACAAGGCATCGCGAGCGTGGCG
>MDSW01025157.1_pt1 | contig 31664 bp, 36 predicted proteins | sample 811171 | NCBI WGS metagenome assembly MDSW01 (sample SAMN05326641, study PRJNA326480) | marine metagenome | isolation source: seawater | place: Atlantic Ocean: North West | collected 2012 | reverse complement strand
CCTGAATCCTTTGTACTTAGGGTTCGCGGCAGCAGTATGGAACCCAAATTTCATGAGGGCGACCTGATTTTTGTTGACCCCAATGTTTCACCTGACCACGGAAAGTACGTGGTTGTTCGACTCGATGAATCCAATGAAGCCACGTTCAAGCAGTTAATTATTGAAGAGGGCAAGCAGTACCTGAAGGCGCTCAACCCTGACTGGCCGAATCGCATTATCGAAGTGGATGAAGAAGCGACAATCTGTGGAGTCATTGTCTTCAAGGGTGAGGTGGTGTGAACTCAATCTATTCCTGCAAATAGAGAAAGCACCCATGATCGACATCGTTGATCCCCAGCAAATCACTACACTGATCAACCGCAAGACCCTATTGGCAATGATTCCGCTTTCGGATCGAACCATTTACAACATGGAAAAACGAGGAGACTTCCCACGCCGTATCGTTCTGACGAGTCGAAATGTCGCCTGGGATCTAGCTGAAGTAGGGCAGTGGATCGAAGCCCGAAAGCAGTCGAGTACTCAGCCACACAAGCCAGGCATCTCGTACGAGAGAAAGGCACTCCCGTTTTCAAACTAGTCGCGTTCGTTGGCAAAGATCCATTTAGCTCGCTGATAAAAAGATAGCCAGGATTCTTACTTGAAGTTATAATTAGCTCAGTGCTAATGTTTTGGCCATCCAGACCAGGCTGGCCAATGCTTCACCATTAGCACGAAGAGAAGATGGCCCCGGGTCGCAAACGACCACAGGGACCCGAAAATGAAATGGGTAAAGCTACCCAAATATTGTGAATTGAGCGGTGATACCGCCAACGCGGTTCATGCCCGCCGCAAAAAAGGGCTCTGGTTGGATGGCGTTCATTGTCAAGTCAGGAATCACACCCTCTGGATCAATATCGAGGCAGTTGAAAAATGGGTAGAGAACGGTCTGTTAAGCTCGCGCAAGGCGTAAGAATCCGCACTTACACGAGCGGTAAACAGGCTATTGAAATTCAGTTTCAATATCGGGGCGTACAATGCAAGGAAACTCTGGCGACACTGGATCCTTCGAAAAAGGGTGACCAGCGCTACGCCGTCAATCTGAAAGCCGAAATCGAAGGCGCCATTGCAAGGCAGACTTTTCAATATGAAGCGTATTTCCCGGAATCCAAGCGGGCACGCCTATTTGGTCACGCCAATTCACAGATCACCATCCGAGAGCTGATCGAGGAATGGCTGAAAGATATTGAGCGCACTCACCCGCACAGTACTTATCGCTGCTATCGAAAAAGTTGTAATGCCCACCTGTTCCCCCAGTTTGGCGACATCCGAGCGCGCAATTTAACACCGCAACACATTCGTACTTGGATACGCGAGCGTAGCGGGACCTTGAAAAGTATCCGCAATGATCTGACGCCGCTGCGCGCTGTTCTGGATCGGGCGTTAAACGATGACATCATCGACCGTAATCCATTGGATAAGATCAAGGTCAGCAAGCTAGTAGATCGCAACCAAGCCAAAACCGACTATGAGGTCGACCCGTTCACAACCACGGAAATCAACAAGGTTCTCCAAAGCGCTCTGAATTACGATCCGCGCATCTGCAACCTACTGAAATTTGCGTTCTTCTCCGGGTTGAGAACATCGGAGTTGTTCGGTCTGCAGTGGGGCGATGTCGATTGGGATCAGCGTGAAATACATATCCAACGCGCCGTGGTAGAACGCCAATTAAAGGAAACCAAAACTCGAGCCAGCAACCGGAAAGTTCTCTTGTTACCTGCCGCTTATGATGCGCTAACACACCAGAAGCAATTCAGCTTTGTCGGCAGTGACTACATCTTCATCCGGCCGGACGACAAGGGGCCTTTCATCGACTATGAACATCTAGAGCGCCCCTGGAAACATATTCTGAAAACAGCCAAGGTCCGCTACCGCAACCCCTACCAGACCCGGCACACCTACGCGAGCCAATTACTTTCCGGTGGCGAAAACCCGTTGTTCGTCGCGCAGCAGATGGGACACAAAACCACGGAGATGATCATGCGGCACTATGGGCGTTGGGTCGAACAAGGAGATCAACGTCAGCGGCATGTATTCGTCTCCGATTTCGGCCAGGGCGTCAAGGAGCCACGGCCACCCTACCCGCACGATGGTAACTACGCCTCTGCTGCGTAGGAGTTATAGAGGTAGGCTTGTGACCTACCGTGCGCCAAACACCACCTCACACAACTCAGCTCGCGCAACGCCTCACAGCCATTTTGGCACTTATCGTTATCATTATGTTGGATTTTGGTAACTATAGCGACCACCACAGTTGACAAGCCCATAGTGGACACTATAATTACCATTTTCAGCCAATTTGGTATCTATTGTGACCAGCAAAAAATCGGAAAAGGGTCGATCTGCTGTCGTCTTTCCCAAGAATCGACGTCTTTTGGAACAGCTTGGCGAGAATATCAAGCTGGCATGTAAGCGCAGAGGTTATACCCAGGTTTTGATTTCCGAGCGAACGGGGCTCAGCCGCCTGACCATTCGCAAGATTGAGAAGGGCGATCCCAGCGTTTCAATCGGCCACTATCTTGCTGTGCTTAGCGTCCTGGGACTGGCCGGCGATTTTGCCAAAGTCGCACAAGACGATGAACTGGGTCATAAACTGCAGGACATTAAACTGATGGGCAGGAAGCCAGGAGCCTCATCATGAGTACAGAAGTCTTTGTTTTTGCAGACTGGGAGGAGTTCGAGGAGCCAGTCTTGGTTGGCACGCTTCGGTCATCTCCTGCGCGTCAAAAAGAGCATTTCAGCTTCAATTATGACACTGACTGGCTGCAATCTTCTTATGCACAACAAATCGATCCTGAGCTAAACCTCTATTCCGGCGAGCAGCACGGTGAAGACGACAAGAATTTCCGCGTGTTTCTGGATTCCTGCCCGGATCGCTGGGGTCGCTTATTGATGAAACGGCGCGAGGCCGTCCATGCCCGCCAGGAAGAACGTCGCCCACGAGTACTGAATGAAATCGATTATCTTCTCGGCGTACACGACCTTCACCGGGCCGGCGCGCTGAGATTCAAACGCGAGCTGGATGGCCCTTTTCTCGACAACGATGAACGCTTTGCTGCCCCGCCACTCTCATCCTTGAGAGAACTTGAGCACGCAGCTAGGCAGGTAGAAAAAAACACCGATAGCGATGACCCAGAATACGTGAAATGGTTATACATGCTGATGTCACCTGGTTCCTCCTTAGGTGGCGCCCGACCCAAGGCCAGCGTGACTGACGATGACGGACGCCTGTGGATCGCCAAGTTTCCCAGTCAGCACGATGATTACAATATTGCTGCCTGGGAATACGTCGCTTACCAGTTGGCACTGGATGCAGGAGTAACCATGCCGGAGAGCCGCATCGAGCAGTTCAGTAGTCATCACCACACTTTTCTGACCAAACGCTTTGATCGCACTGAGTCTAGCCGTCTTCACTTTACCTCGGCGATGACTCAACTCGGTTATTATGACGGCGACTATGACGCCAGCTATCTGGAGCTTGCGCAATTCCTGACCGAGCACGGCGCGAATACGAAAGAAGATCTCGCACAGTTATGGCGCCGCATCGTATTTTACATCGCCATCTCCAATACCGATGACCACCTCCGCAACCACGGATTTATTTACCATCAGGGAGGCTGGCTGCTATCTCCGGCGTACGATATCAACCCGGTCACGCCTGCCAATGGCTTGCACCTCAACATCACCGACAGCGATAACGGCCTGGACTACGAGCTGGCCATGGAGGTCATCGAATTCTTTCAACTCGACCGTGGTCAGGCGCTAAAGATTAAAGATGAAGTACTCGCCAGTGTTGCCAACTGGAAGGCTAAAGCAAGTGCTGCTGGACTCAGCAGAAGCGAGCAAAAACTGATGGAACCGGCATTTAATCTCTGAGCCGGATTTTCAGTCATTTTTCTCCGTGGAACGTGAGTGGAACGCAAACCATGAGAAAAACCATATCCTATTGAAATTAAAAGACTTTTATTGGCCACCTTGAAAGTTCAAGTCCTCTCCTGGGCACCACATTTCTTTTAAGCCTTTGATCTCAAAGGTTTTATAGCTCGCATAGCGCCTTGTGCAGCCAAGGTGGTGACACTTTGGTGATACACCGGAGTGTCCTATGCGCAGCGGTCATTTCTTGGTCCGAAACCGCCATCAACATACCTGGCACGCACGGGTGATTATCCCCCTTTCCGTGCGTCATCACTTTGATGGTAAACGCGAGCTCCGCGTGTCCTTAAAGACCCCGGACAAGGCCCGCGCGAAACGACTATCAAGGCTATTTTGGGTACACTGCCAGACAGGCTTTGACCGGCTTAAGACGCGCCCTGTATCAGAGCAATCCTTTGAAACGACGGACACGTTTTTACACTGGGCCGGGATCACAACAGAAACAAACAAGAACAGCGCCATGTATAAAGTGGACATGATTGACATGCTGGGCCGCCGTCACGTCATCGACCTGGATGATCCGGAGGAGGAGGCCAAGCTCGCCCGTGAATTCCAGGCCAATGCCATCGCGGTCTTAAACCAGTTCAAAGACAGGCCGGAAATGCTGGACCGGCTGATGAAACTCGGCGGGACAGAATTCACGAAAAGCGAAAGCCAGCCGGAAAGCACCGCCACCTTCCATGAGGCCATCGACCTTTATATAGAAAAACTGGAGACACAGGGCCGCAAGGGCAGAAAACTCGCGCCGCGCACCCTGCTCACCTATACCGACAAGCTGCGCTTCTGGCAAAAGCATTTCGGGCAGCGCGCCGTCCATACCCTAACGCTCAAAGAGCTCGCCGCTATCCAAAGCTGGCTTGTCTACCTTCCTGCGAATTTCGCCAAAAAAGCGCTGTCGGTCGATCATGCCGTAAAGAAGGCACAGCACAAAGGCGGGCTCCTTCCGCCAATTTCGGATAAAACGCGGGAAGAATACCTGGGCCAGCTCAAAGGCCTGCTCGCATATGTTCACAGTAACGGCTTTATCAACACAAATCTGGCCGTCCATGTTGAAATGCCCAATACCAAGCTCTCACCCGGCATCAGCCGCCTGCCCTTTACGGGAGAAGACATGAAGAGCATCTTCCCCGGCAAAGATTACGGCCATGACTTTGGCAGCCGGATCAGCAAGGATGATTACAATAACCGCTTCTGGTTTCCTCTGCTGGCTGCCTTTTCTGGTGCGAGACTGGAAGAGCTCGGCCAGCTCCAGCTAGAGGACATCAAGACCTGCCCCGATACCGGCATTATCTATGCCATGATCGATAATCAGGGCGCGACCGCAGACGGCACTAAAAAACGCACCAAGAACCTGAACTCCGTGCGCCCCATCCCGATCCATTCCACACTGCTACATATCGGATTTATGGATTACGTCACCGCACGACAAAAGGACAAGAAGGACACCGGCCTCTTCAAACTCAAACGTGATAAACAGGGCCGTTTTGCTAAAGGTATTTCCAACTGGTTCTCCCGATACGAAACCCGCAAAAACGGCCAGGTGGTCAAAGGCTATATCGAGCGACAGGACATAAACAGCAAAGGTACCAATGGAGCCGGTGATAAATGGTCGAAAAGCTTTCACAGCTTCCGCCATACGGTGATCGATAATCTGCGCGGTAAACAACTCCAAAACGGCGAGTTTATCCGCGAGCTCGACATTGCCCTTGTCGTCGGCCATGAGCGCGATAAACGCGAAACTGCCTCCTACGGCATCGACCGCAGCCAGCTTTCCTTACGCAAGGCCATCATCGAAGCCATCCATTATGAAGATGTGGAGTTCGAGGAGATCAGGTGGAAGTCCTGAAAAGACCGGAATTTACCGATTTTCCGAGGTCCCGGATTTTAGTCGTGCGGGTCCCGAACCTTTGCATTCTGAATGATTTGTACGGCGGATAATGTAGGGATTCCAGGGATGGGTCCCGGAAAATTGCATTTTGTTTTATGGGTTGGTGGCGCGGTGAGGAACCTTCGAACAAGTTCAATTCGTTAACAGGCGGTTAAGAAAAAATCTGCTTTGTAAACGCAGTCTTAAAGTGTAGGTTTTATCATAGAACAATAAGAATAAATTTGGTCCTAGGCGGCCACAAACAGCCATGGAGGGCGCTGATAAACCCGATATGACCCATCACACCCATCAGGATCAGAATGCCGATAAAGGCGCAGAAGGCTGCAAAAATAACATAGAGCTCTTTGATGCCATTACGGATCGTCAAGAGCACGGCTTTTGAAAATTTCTCCATGGAGCTATCCTCCGTTGTGAAGTTCTGGGCTGCTTAGAAATCGATCTCCAGAAGCGCTTCCATAACCTTCGTCATCATGTAGATGTCAACGCCATCCTCATCGCCTGCTGAGCCGTGCTGTGCGCTCTCCTGCACTACCGTCTCTTCGTAAGCCTCTGGCGACATCCCGTAGAGCTTTGCGAACTCTTCCCTGATCAGCACTTCAGCAAGCCCTGCTGCGATTTGAAATTCAGCGCGTTTTGATGCGCCCTTGAAGGTCAGAGCCTCAAAGCGGATGATGTTGCTGATATTTCCGGTAAGCGAGAATCCGGTCTGCTCCACTCTGAGGCAGATGTCACGGGCTCTTTCCCGCAGCGTTTGCTCTATAGAAGAATTGATGTACCTGATCATTTCCGGTCTCCTTTTCGCCGTTTTCCATGAAAGGCAGGGCCAGAGTAACCGGCTCCGTAAAAGGGCCTCCTCTTCTGATCCTCTCAGAACGAGAAGAGGAGGCCAGGCCGCTCTACTCCGGAATATCCCAGATAATGATCGGTAGTTTTCTCCGGCCTTTATGGCGTCTTGCTTCTTCTCGGCGCTTTACCATCTGCACGACATCTTCCGGCTTGTTATCAAGCTGCTCCCAATAGGCTTGAGGGGTCATCCCATTAAGCTCCTCGAAGGCGGCGGCGATCACAGCTTCTGCCTCTTTCTGGGTATAGATGGCCCCTGACGGGCTAGCGCCGCACGTGAAACTTATGGCCTTGTGATAAACCACGGTTTCATCATCAAGGCCGAGGGCGTCAAAACCGATCTCTTTCATATTGCGCACCAGCTTTTGGGCGAGCACCCAGTCGCGCGCTGAGATTTCAATATCGGTCGTTGTCATTACGGGTTCCTCCGTTTTCCATTCTTCGAGATACAAAACCGCCCTAGCGCTCATGGCCTTCATGATCGCGATTGCGCGTAACGAGGCGCGCCCGGCTTAAACTGGCTTCGGGACGGCCTTCATCCCTGTCAGAGGACACCCCGCTTAGATCAAGCCTGGGCTGGCATCGGGCCCGCGCTTCTTCGGGAGACTGGCCGTAAAGCGCTTCAAATTCATCCCGGATCAACGAGGCAGCATCGTCCTTAGAAATCTCCTCTCCCGGTCCCAGGCGACCGCTCTCAAAATTTTTGGCGTAGATATCGATCACCTTTTCGGCCTCGTAACCCATCACCGCAAAATCATGTTCTTTTATGATGCGGGCACATGTCCCGGCCGCTTCGCGCATCTCATCGCTGAACTCAGCATTGTTCACATTTTGATCATCACTCATGAGCTCATCCTCCTATGTTGATATGTGTTCATCGCCAGTTTGCGTGCGTTTACAAATCACGATCCTCTTCCGGTCCTCTTGGTTCCCCCGGTGCCTTGCCTGAGCTCCGCTTCCGGCCATAGCGCTGCACGGCGGGCCCTACGCGCGGCCCCGTGCCACCCGCCTGTTCGCCGCTTGCCGCCCCGTCGCCTTCTCCGGCGGCACCCGCGAAGGTTTCGGTGAGATCAATCTCGGCTTTTTCGCTATCACGCGCCTTCTTGAACTGGTCTTCCAGCCCGCGATTTTTGTAACGGTTCTTGGCCTTATGAGGTACAGCGCGCCGCCCCGGCGGAGAGAGATCCAGGTTGAGCGAGGGCATCTGGGCCTTTCCGCCGCGCATGTGAATGCGGGCTTCGCGCTTGATACTTTCATTCAGCGTGGCAAGCTCGCGCTGCTCGACCTTCTCTAGCGACCGCAATTTCCTGCCACTCTCAAGGTTTTCAAATTCATGGCGGCGCTGCTGTTCGGTCTTGGCAGCCTCCTGCCGGGCTTTCAGGTCACTACGCTCTTCCAAATATGCGTCTATCGCCTTACGGTCTTGTCGCTTATGGAGCTTTTCGCGGATAAGGTTAACGCCGCTCACCTTCCCCAAAAAGGCGGCGAGACCGGTCGGTTTATAGCGCCGGTCACGGAGTTCTTTCAGGACTGATAGATGCTGATTACGGAGCTCTTCACGCTCCCTTTTCTGCTCGTTTTGAAGGAATAGCCGCTCTTTATCCTGCCGGATTTTGATCGCTTTCTGATCAGAAAGCAGGTCCTTGCGGCGATGTTCCTGCTTCTTTTTCAGCATGGAAAGCTGCGCGCCGCGCTGCTCTTCCTTAAGGTAGCCTTCCATGATCTTGCGGTAATCAGCGATGATTTTCTTCGCTTCATCAACGCTTGGCAGGCTTTCCGGCGGGTATTCATCAGCAAGAAGAGCGGCAACATCTTTCGCGCGCACGCTCTTGTCATCGATCATTTTCGGCAGCGATGCCATCCCGCCATAAAAGTCAACCAGCACGTAAGGCCGCTTGCCTGTGGCCAGCAAATAGCCCTTTTCCTCTAACGATTTGACGAAGGCTTTTGCGCTATCGGATGCCCGCCAGGCTTCCGTGACCTGCTCCATCCGGTCTTCTTTAGTGATACCGGTGGCGCGCTCTTGCTGCCGCTCAAACTGGGTCGGCGGCTGCCGATCACTACCATTTTTCTTGTGATACCCTTCCGGTAATGAGAGATCATGGTCACGGGCAAACTGCCGGGAGACCGTCATCAGCTTGTCGTGATCAAAGGCAAGATGGACGGCCTTTTCATTTTCTACATCCACTTTTGACCAGACGACATGGCAGTGCTCGCGCCCGTCTTTGATGTGAAAGACGACAGCGCGCGGCTGGCTGGTAAGCCCCAGTTTTTCTTCCGCGCGGGTGATGTAATCATCATATTGCGCGCGCGTAAGACGCCCCTGGCTTTCATCAGGACTGATGGCCAGCGCGTATAGATAGTTCTTGCATTTGGTGAGGGCGTGGGCCTGGAGCTCCCATTCTGCGAACGCACCGTGGAGATCATCGGCCACAGCGCCGCGAATAGAGGCAAGCTCTACATAGTCATTTTGGAAGGCGTTCATCAGGTGGGTGGCATGTTTATCACCGCCGCTGAGTTCCATGGCAACAGGGATCATGATTTCCTCCCTGCCTTGGCCATGAGTGCTTTGCGAATCAGGGAGAGCTCATGCGCTATCTTTTCCAGTAGCTGCTTTATCTCACGGTCGGAAGAATGAGTAGCCTCAAGCTTTCCGAGCGCGGCCTTAATGGCCCCTGCGTCTGCGAGCAATCGTGCCAGCAGCGTTACCTTTTCTTGCGGCGCATTATGCTGCCGGTGTCCCATCTCTCCTGTACAGCGCTCCACCACAAAAGCAGAGAGCGACTTACCGGAGGTTTTCCAGTTGTACTCGAAGGCCGCCCGCCGGTCCTTGGGGACGCGGATAGAGATCGGCGCTTCCCGCTTTTTCTTCTGTTTGTTCTCTATTTGTTCCATACCAGCCATCCTAGTTTTGCTTTCGCGGATGGCTCCTCTTCACATCCTCTCAAAGGTTGTTACTGCGTCAGGGGTTTAAAGGGGATACTTCTCGCGGGGCAATCGCGGTCCACTTTATCGATGGGGTTCCAGGGGGAGAGCTGATTTCTCCCTTTGGTCCGTCTCCAGTGGCGGAAAACACTGGTCAGGGTTGCAAGGGGCATGAAAGCCCTTTTGCTGGATGGGGGTCTGGGGGAGAGCCAATTCGCCCCCAGGACGTGATGAAACGGCGTCACACGTTTCCGCTCTGCCGCGATTGCTGGCATATAGCAGCAGACGCGCTAGAGCGAATCTCTTGGCGGAAAACAGCCCAAAGGCTCGTTTATCCGCCTAGTGATTCCCAGGGGGGTACGCGGGGGACGGGACGTCCCCCCGCAAGGTGGGAGTGGCTGGAGACCACGAAAGTGGTACTACCACTCACACCTTGTGCTCGCTGTCGCTCGCAGAATTGCTGATACAACCAGTGTATCGCGCAATTGGTTAACAAGGTCTTAAGATGGCGTGCGCCTCTTAAGGCTCTATCTGTTTGTAGCAGGCCGTTTCGGACCTGTACAGGGTGAAGAGGATCAGAAGAGGACGCTGCGGATCGGGCGGCCCTATTCTCCTTGAACAAGACGCCCTGGAGCCATCCGATTTTGGATGTACATTAGAAAATTCGGATGTACATTGAAAAATATCCGAATCCGGCACCCCGGGCTCTTTCGTTCGCAAGACAAGGAGAAAAGCCCATGGAGCCGCAGGATACCTCTTCCCTCATCATGAACCCGACCAAGGAGACCTATGATCTGCTTGGCCGGTATTTTGATACCCTTAACCGAAAACTCTTCGGTGATGAACTCCCCCGCGCGCTTGTAACATTGCAGCGCAAGAACAAATCCTATGGCTTCTTCGCGTCCAAAAGATTTGGGCGCGAAGACGGGCATTATTCGGATGAGATCGCGCTTAATCCCGCCCACTTCCGGGACCGGTCTTTAAGCGCCATTCTCGCCACACTCGCCCATGAAATGGTCCATCAGTGGCAATGCCATTACGGCAGGCCCTCTGATCGGGGGGATCACAACCGGGAATGGGCTGCCAAGATGAAAGAGATCGGCTTGCAGCCGACCAGCACCGGCGAAGAAGGCGGCAAGGAAACCGGCTATAAAGTCCATCATCTGGTCATTCCCGGCGGGCCCTTTGAAAAGGCCGCACGGCGGATCGAAGGCGGCGGGCATGTGATCCCGTGGGTCGAGCTGCCAGCCGTCAAGCCGCAAGCCAAAGATCTGCGTGCCGGAGAGGAAGGCCCGCCGCAGACAAGGAGCGGCGAGCGCCTCAAATATGTCTGCACTGTAGAAGGCTGCACCGAGCACGTCAGAGGCCGCGCCGGTCAGCAGCCGCTCTGCCAGGGCTTCCCGCCGGAAGGCAAGGACCACGCCCCCGCACCGATGGTGCCGGAAGTGCCGTCACAGACAGCGGCAACCTGAGCGCGCCAGGCCGCCTCCTTTTAAGACAAGAATAACGGCAAGGGATGGTTGGTCCCTTGCCGTTTTTTTTAGTTCACCTCAAAGAGGCTGAACTCGCTGAGAATTTGGGTGCCGTGCAGCTTGACGTAGATGCCGCCCTTCTCGTTCACCCAGGCTGCGCCGATCCGCTCGTAGGTCGCCTGCTTGCCATGTCCGTGGCGCACTTTGGCGATATGGGTCGGCAGGTTGCTTTCCTGGCGCTCTTCAGCCTTTTCGGTTTGTTTTACATCAGTACTCATTGTCGTTCTCCTTTTTGCTTACGCTGTTAAGGGCTGGCTTATTCCAGCCGTGCCGCCTTAATGGCAAACGGTAAGGGAACGTGTCATGGCCACACGGGAGGGCAGCAACGCTGCCCGAATGGAGCGGGCCCGCCATTGACACGCCGCGCCAGCATTCCCGGCCCGTTTGCTATAGGCGTATCGGTACAAGCTGGAATGTAAGCAAGGCCGCCTAACAGTGTTCAGCCAATTCAAGGGAGAGCGATGTGGACTGATCGTAACGCGATACAAACCGGATGATGAGCGCAGGACAGCGTTCTTTCGGCCTCCAGCCCCACAGCGCTTCGGACAACCCGGCAAACCGTGCTCCTTACGGATCGTGCGTGGCCGGTGAGCGGGATTTATGGGGGAGTCATCCAGAAAGCGTTGCCATAGCCATCACAAATCAAATGCGTTCAAGAGGATGAGAGGAGGTAATGCACGGCAAGACGTCCCTAAACTGATCGTATCGTATTTGTGATAGAGGAAGAGAGGTGTCGCCATGGCCGATAAAATCCATCCGATCATGCAGGATATTCCGCGCGGCGTGGCCGGGCGGTTTCTCAAGCAGCAATCCGCTCCCAAAGCGCAGTTTCAGCGCCCGGAGAAGATACGCGCGGCAAGGCGGCTTGATTATGATCCGGCGGCCCCGGGCAAGAAAATCCTGGTGGGGGCATTAGAAGACAAGCTCATCGGTATCGCCGATGAGGCCCATATGCTGACCGTCGCCGGATCACGCTCCGGCAAGTCCCTTCACGTCATTGCCAATCTCTTGCACTATCGCGGCTCGGTGCTTGCCACCGATCCCAAGGGCGAGCTTGCCAATATCACCGCCGAAAGGCGGGCTGCACTGGGCCAGGCGGTCCATGTGCTGGACCCGTTCGGCTATTGCGCCGAACGTCTTAAGGGCTTCCGCGCCGCCTATAACCCGATGAAGGTCTTAAGCTGGGGCAGTCCCACCTTTATTGAGGATGCGAGCCTGATCGCGGAAGCCCTGGTCGTGAAGGCGCAAGGCAATAAAGACGCGCACTGGGATGAGAGTGCCCAGAACTTCATCGAGGGTGTCATCCTGCATGTGGCCACCTACCCGGCTCATAAGGACGAAAGCCATCTCATCACAGTGCGTGAGCTGATTAAGGCGGCGATGATGCCTCACCCGGATAGCACCGAGGAGGACCCGCTCTGCGATTTGGAGCGGCACATGCTGGAAAATGCGCATTTTCTTAAGAACCACCCCCTCATGAAGGATGTCGCCGGGGCCATCGAAGGCGCGGCGCGCGATTTCTACGAAAAGAGCGACCGGGAGCGCGATTCCGTGCTCTCGGTCGTGCGGCGGCATACCAAGTTTCTGGACTATACCGCGATGCGGGGAGTCCTGACCGGCCATGATTTTGATCTCTCTGATCTAAAGACCGGCAAGGACGGCGTAACCGTCTATATGTGCTTTCCGGCCACGCGGGTCGAGATGAGCAACCGGTGGCTTAGGATATTCATCAACCAGCTCCTGGATGCCATGGAGCGGGAAAAGACCAAAACCGAGGCGCCTGTCCTCGTGTGTCTGGATGAGTTTCCGGTACTCGGATATATGAAGCAGCTTGAGAACGCCATCGGCCAGGTGGCCTCCTTCGGCGTGAAACTCTGGGTCATCCTGCAAGACTGGAATCAGGGCAAAGCGCTTTACAAGGAACGCTGGGAGAGTTTTGCGGCCAATGCCGGAATCATGCAGTTCTTCGGGATCAATGATCTGACCACCGCCGAATATGTCTCCAAGAAGCTCGGCAAAACCCAGATCAAGGTCGCCCGCGAAAGCGAAGTCGGGCCGGAGGCCCAGACGCACGGCCTCAGCGGGCAGAGCGAGGCTATTGAACTCCATGATCTGATGAGCCCGGAAGAAATATCCCGGTTCTTTTCAAGGAATGATGTCAAAAAGCGGCAGCTTGTCATCTGGACGGGCAAGCACCCGATGGTATTGGAGCGGGTCGAGTATTTTAACGCGCAAAGCCCGCTGCACGGTCATTTCAAGGGGCTATACGCGCTACCGGAATAGATCAGGTTGGCCGTCTCGTAACCTTGATACCCATGGTATCTGCCTGCCTGCGTTCCTTCTTGCGGAGGAGCCTGGCAACGGCGGGGTCATGGGCGTGGACGAAGGCAAGCTGAGAGGCAAGCCGTCCTTTATAATCTCGCGCAAGGTAATCAAGGTCCTTCATTTTCACGAGACGGCGCGTGATTTCGCGCGCCCCCACAAGAGCCGCCATGTGAAGCGGTGTAAAACCGCTCCGCGCGCTCTGGCAGTTCATGGAAAAGCCTTGATCAGCGTATGCCTCAAATGAAGAGACCCTGCCCTTTTTGATCATCCCCAAAAGCGCTTCCACTTCAAAGGCCATAGCATTCTCATCCGTCTTCCATGCCCCCTGCTTGAGCCGGTCAAAATGCTCCTGGTCGGGATGATCCTTGGGGCGCAAATCAAGACTATCGATCCTTTTGCGGATCAGCTCTGATATGGCTTCCGCTGAGCTCTCGGGCTTTTCAAGATCAGGGCTCAAGCCCTCGTCATCATCAGCCATGGGCGCTCTCCGGGGCCACTTCCGGCGCTTCTTCATTCACAAGAACAAAATCCGTGATGAGTTTTGATTTTAAAAGCTTCAGATAGCTATCCCGAATTCTGAGCGTCCGCGCTGATACACGCTTTACAGGATCGGCGGGTGCATCTGACTGACTTAACATCAGCACCCGGGCATAAAAGTTATCGTCCTCATTCCAGAGCCCGGAAATACTGGATAGCTCTGTGACGCAAGATTCTTCGTCTTTCAGCCAAAGCGTGATTTTGTTATCAGGGCCCTGAACACCCCAGCCACCGGTTATGAGATAAGCCTGGCGCTTTTCGCGCCGTTCCTGCTCGCTTAGTTCATGTAGTTTACTTGTCACTTCTTCGGGGTAGACGATATCGATGAGTGTGGCCTTGAATACCTTGTCTTGTGCCCAGGGCTCCAGGTAAAGAGCCCTATCGATATAGTCCACCTTGGTTATTTCATGTGCGCTATAGCGTCCGACGGGGATATTGTCATTTTTCGAAGAAAGCCGCACAGGTTCCCAGATATAGCGCGCCAAAAAGAGCGCAAATCTGTAATCGGCACTTTCATCTTCGAGCTCATCAAGCGACAGGTAATCGATTTCAGGGTGGGTCAGAAATGTTACAGCGTATGAGACCCATTCCGCATCGCCCCAGTGACGCCCGCCAATCTTTTTCTTCTCCGGAACACCTTCCACAAATTTGCGTATAGACTCTTTCCCGGATCTAAGACTTAAGCCGATATGAAAGCCGGTGTACTCCAGAATCGCCTGATGGACATCACCCCAGCCAAATTTGTCGTCATTTCCGGCGTGTTCATAGTAACGGTAAGCGGCCAAGGCATCCCGAATACGCCAGAGCTGCCAGTCGCTATATCCTGATTTTGCGCCCATAGATAACTTTCCGTCGGAATTCCCTATTCCGAGTGAACAACGGCCAAGACCGCCCCTGCACTCATCCTAGTTCTCCAATACCTATAAATCAAAGCCGGTTCGAGAGGATGCCGGGAGGGAGCCGGATTCTGCGTCCTGTAGCTTGGGTAACTGAGGTTACAGAGGACAAGATCATGGCTATCAGATCACCTTTTGAGGGTTTCCCGGCAACGTGATGGTACGAGCGCGACGGCAAGATGGTGTTCGAGATCAAGGCGAACACCTTTTCTCCCGATGCCATAAAGGCCATCAAAGAACAGCCCAGAAGATGGGCATATGGATGGGCCGCGCTTCAGCTTTGTTTCATGGAAGAGACCCTGGGAGCTGGCGAGGATTTCGTGCTCTTCATCATTGGTAGTGCCTTCATCGTCTATTTCCTGGCGAAGAAGCTCATCACATGGAGCAATAAAACGCGCACACATATTGTGCTGGATGAAGACGAGTTTCGGATAAAGGACGGACGAGAGTGGGTGTGTTTTGGCCGGCGGCGCAACCATAGCTTCGCCCTGCACCCTCACGAGAACATTCGGAACGAGCAGCGGGAACTTGAGCACAAGCGCCAGCAGGCCGCACGGGAAGGCGAGATCATGAAAATCGAGCCGCTCTACGAGGATTCGTTTCATCTGATCTATCTCGATATGGGACAGCCCTACTACCTGATCGACATACACGGGCTGCGGACGGCAACGGCCATCCACCGGCGGCTCCAGGCCTGTGATGCGTATCTGGATCAGCATATCAAGATGGGCTCAGGCCAGATTATCGATCCGGATGATGAGTGGGACGACGGGCCCGGCGACATTGATGAGTGGGAGTAACAAAGGAAACACATCATGAAAACTTACAAATATACATACGAAACGCTATCGCCGGAGAAAGCCTGGCGCTTCGTTTATGACACCGCTCGTGACCCGGAAGTAGTCGTAGACGGTCTCCATATACAAACAAATGAAGATGCCTTTGCCATTCTTTATCACGCCGCCGTAGCGAAGGGAATCAGGATTTACGGTACATACCGGGATGGCAAGAAAATAGAAATTGATGAACGGATTAAGAACATGCGAAAGAACGAATGGTTTGCCTATGTGCATGAAAGCAATAGAAAATCATCAAAACCAAACGGGTCACAGCAGACGAACGGCAAGGATGATTTTGACATCCCTGCATTGGCCGAGCTGAACGTCTTGACCGGTCTAGTAGAGGTCAAACAGCAAGTTGGCGATATGGCAGCGTTTTTCAAAGTCATGCGCGCACGAGAAAGCGTCGGTCTAAAGATTACAAGGATGGGCCAGCATCTGGTGTTTACGGGCAATCCCGGGACCGGCAAGACAACAGTAGCCCGGCTGGTCGGCCAAATCTACAGAGACCTGGGGGTCATCCGGCGCGGACACTTTATAGAGATAAGCGGACGAGACTTGATCGGCGAATATATAGGACAGACAGCACCCAAAGTGGATGAGGCGGTTAAAGAAGCGCTTGATGGCATCCTGTTCATTGATGAAGCCTATGCGCTCGCTCCTCAAGACCGACAGGATTCGTACAGTGCAGAAGCTGTGACGAAACTGTTAACACATATGGAGAACTACCGGGAAAGGTTAGTTGTGATCGTTGCAGGTTACGACCAGGAGATGGAGCGACTGCTAAACTCGAATCCCGGCTTGAAGACCCGCTTCAAGACAAAAATAGATTTTCCGGATTATGGTCCTGACGAGTTGGTCACTATCTTTGAACATATATGTAAGAAAGAGAGCTATAACCTAACTTGTGAAGCTAAGCACAAAATGGTGCGGCTTTGTGACGATCTCCATCGCTATAAGGGCGAGAACTTTGGCAATGGCCGGACGGTGAGAAACGCTTTTGACAAGGCGGTTATAAATCAGGCCCGGCGTCTATCGGGTATTGGGAAGAAGCCCAACAAAGAGGCGCTGCAATCTCTGCAACCAGTTGATATACCGGATATCAACGATATCGAGTGGTAGATAAGGAGGCCGCTTACGCGGCCTCCTGCTCCTTTCCCTGCAAGCCGTGAAGATAATTGACGGCGCGTTGCGCGTGGGCGGCGGCGCGGAAGATGGCCCGCTTGTCGTCTTTCAGGACTTTCAGCCAGGAGGCTATATAGGCTGAATGGTCATCCCTGTCCTCTAAGCTAATCTCAAGATCAGCGCAGAGGAAGGCGGCCCCGAGTTCGGCGACCAGTTCTTCTTCAGCATAACCTTCATCGCCCCACTTTTTGCGGCCAAAGTCGCGGTCCAGGCGGCTCTCATGCTTGGTCCAGTGGGTCATTTCGTGCGCGAGGGTCGCGTAGTAGCTTTCCGCGTCCCGGAAGGCTTCGATGTAGGGAAGCTTCACGGTATCGGCACCGGCTGCGTAGTAGGCCCGGTCGCCGCCATGATGGATATCGGCCTTGGTGGCGGTGAAGAAGGTATCGGCTCTTTCGATCCGTTCTACCGGATCGCCGGAAGGAACCGGCTTTTCGTAGAAGTGCTCCGGGAGCCCTTCGATCTGCTCGACATTGAAGACGCTGTAGCCTTTCATGTAGGGGATGGTTTGCTCGACCTCCTCGCCCTGGTCGTTTTCTTCTGTGCGGGTGAGCGTATTCGCATAGACGACAGGTGAGCCTTTCTGGCCTTTGATGACGCACCCGCCAAGCTCTCCCGCTTGCCGGAAGGTCATCCAGGTGGACGCGCTAAAGCCCTGTTCCATGGCGCTGCCCCAGAGGGAGAGGATGTTTATCCCCTGGTAGGCTTCCCCGTTATGACGCTTGGGGATGATGATCCGGCCTTCGGTGTTTCCGGCGCTCCAGGGTTTGGTCCAGCTTTTAACCCCGCGTTCCAGATCGGCAATGATGCTGTTCGTGATGCGGGTGTAGATATCGGGCTTTTTGCTGTTTGCGTTTGACATGACAAGTTTCCTTTTTGGTTTTGCGAGAGTGCAAAACGGGGAAGCTTTGCCGGGGATCAAAGAGGACCGGTCAAGGGAAGCTGGCGCGGCCCGCAAGCTTTGCTGAGGACACGGACCCTTGACCGGGCCGCGGCCCCGGCCATAATGCCCCGCACCTCTCGCAGAAGAACCAAAAAGGAAGAACGCCGGAATAAACGCGCTATATCAGCAAAAAGCCCGGTGCACCTTTGGCCGAAGCACGGACCATGCCGATACCTGTACAGGGAAAACGATAGAAACCAAACCCCGCCGGATGAAGGGACAATCCCCCTGTCTGCCAGCGAGAAAGCCAGAGCCTCTCTCCCTTAAAGCGCCAGGGGGCTGCTTTTAAGTGAAACCGTAAAACGGCAGGACCATGGCAGTCATATAGCCAAAGGTCTCAAGACCCGCCGGATATTTTTTGCGTCTGCGCCCGCGTCATGGGGACGAACGGGTATCCTTCATGGACGCGCAGACCGTCCCGGTAACAGCTACAACCGGGATACCAGCCGAACACGAACAAGAAGCCACACACATCACCGCCATGGCGCTACAGCGATGGCACCTACCGGCAACCTTTTAAAGACCGAACTTGCGGAACATCAATGAAGGAACAGGCAAGGGCCATCAATGCCCTTCTCCTCTTCGTTACGACCGCTAAGGGCGGTGCATAGCCTTCCCTGAGATCAGCGTCATCAGTCCTTCCATGAAAGGTCGCGATAGGCGCGGCCTCCACACCATGGAGGAGATTATGAGACTTCTTACGATATTCGAACTGGCATCCCGCAGCGATACTGAACTCTCTGTCATCTATAAGGATATGTTCAATGAACTGGCCCGCAGTGCCGCAGGCACGCCCGAGCGGCGCAATGCACTCGGCAGCCTGGAAAATATCCGGCGGGTCATGCGATCAAGGCCACAGCCCAAAGGGCCATGGCCTTGACCTATGCCGTTTTCCGATAATGAAAAGCTCCTATGGGAGCTTTTCATCGAGTAGCTGGACGATTTCTGCTGGCAGATAGTCATGCGGATCATCGTAGCCAAAGGTGACTTTCGGATCATCATGCGGAATCAGCTCGATACCGTTCTTCTTGATCGAAATAATGACAAGATTGTGCAGACCCCATTCGTCTAACTTCACTTCGTATCCGGCTTCAATCAGCACATCTTCGACATCATGGGTCTGTATCTGGCCGTCACCATCCATGAATCCGAACTTCTCAAACGCTTCGGTCCAGGACCAGTGATAGTTGTTTCCGCAGTGGTAACATTCGTCTATTGGCATTGTTTTTCTCCTATTGGTTGGTTGTTGATTATTTTTGTAAAAACGCGCATCAAAACTCCTGCGCGTTGGTAACGATCAATTCGCGTTCTATTTCAGTGATTTCGCCATTGATCTTCATGTCACGTGCGATGGCGTCATAGTCGATGTAGTAGCGAAGGGTCTCCGGGATTTCGGTCGTCTCATTGATGAGCTCGTAGGCGTAATCGCTCGCTGTCCCTTCGAAGAGACAAACATCTTCGTAGCGGTCCATGGTGTCGCTGATGTTGTAACCGAGGTCGAGTAGAAACATGATCTGTGTGGCAGCGGTTTCATCAAGGTCTTCGAGCTCCTCGTACCAGTCGTGGACACTGCCCTGATGGATGTGGGCGGCGGCGGCCAGGCCGACGAGATGGGTCTCGCCGTCGATCACCTGGATTTCGACTTCTTCACAGCCCTGGCTGTTGAGCTTTTCCATTCCGGCTTCAAAGCTTTCAATGCTGTTGAAATAAAACCCGGTGTGATCGAGTGAATATGGTTGTGCGTAGAATTCGGTCATTTTCCTATCTCCTGCTATTTGTGAAATCGTGGTTTCGGAGAAAGCGCGGAAATATGAGGAACGGAATAGCCCGAAACCCCTCTTGGTGCGGCCCGCAAGGGGCATCGCCCCGAGGACACGGTGAGGGGTTTCGCCGCTAGGGCAGGCTTGCAGAGACGAAGACCGCGCTAAAGTAACCACACTGATATTTCACTTATGGCAGGAGAGAATGACCGGGGCACTACCCCCTATCACGATGACCACACCGGTTATGATCTTTCAGCCTGGAGCCCGGAACTGATCCGTGTCACAGTAAGAACCATGAAGATTTACGGTATCGATTTCACGAGCGCGCCTTCTGCCAAAAAGCCGATCACCTGCCTTGAATGTGAACTCACCGGTATAGAGCTCACCGCAGGAACGCTGACCGAATGGCAGAGCTTCGAGGCGTTCGAGCGCGGATTACAGCGTCCCGGTCTATGGATTGCCGGGATCGACTTCCCGTTTGGACAGGCACGGCGCTTTATCGAGACTATCTTCTGGCCAGAGACCTGGCACGGCTATGTCACCCATGCGGCAAAGCTGGGCAAAGCGGGCTTTGAGCAAGCGCTTGATGATTATGCCGCTTGCCGCCCTGACGGCGACAAGCATCATTTCAGGCGGGATGATAAACGGGCAAACTCCCAGAGCCCCCAGAAGCTGCACTTCGTGCCGGTGGGCAAGATGTTTTTTCAGGGGGCCCCAAGGCTCATAGAATCCGGCGTCACCATCCCCGGTCTCCAGCAAGGTGATCCCGAGCGGATCGTGGTCGAGGCCTATCCGGGTGTCCTCGCCCGCTACCTCATCGGCGGCAGGCCTTACAAAGCCGAAACCAAAAAGGGACAGACAACAGAAAAACACACTGCCCGGCAGGACATCCTCAAAACCATCGAGACAGGAAAGCTTGCCGTCCATTACGGCCTGACGGTCTCAGCGCCAGCAACCCTGGCCGATGATCCGACTGGGGATCATCTCGATGCCCTGCTCTGCGCCATACAAGCAGCATGGGCCTGGTCAAAACGTGACCACAGCTACGGCATGCCGGAGGTGACCGATCCGCTGGAAGGCTGGATCGCCGATCCCATGCCGGGTCGCTGACCGGAAACCCGCGCGAGGGGGCGACGCGGCAGGGCCGAAACCCATAAAATGGGGTTTGGTTTACAAGCACCCGGTCCGCCTGCGGACGCGCCCAAACAAAAACCACGTGTAAAGAACAAAACGAACAGACAAGACTGGACATGGCAGAACTTACCACCCCGACATTGTGGGAACTCTTCAAAAACGGCGTAACCTGGCTTTCTAACCTGAAGCGCGCCAGTCAGGCCCGCAAGAAAGAATCCCGTAAGGCCGTCAGAAGTATCATCACGGCAGCGCGGGAAACGGCTGTCTATATGAGAGAGATGAACGATACCGGCCAGCGCAACCATGGCAAGGAGGCCCGGCTTTCCACCCACTGGACCACATTGGGGTTTGAACTCCAGGATTTGGGGATCGACAAGCTGGCCAAACGCTGCCAGATCAAGGGCAAATACTGGTCCGACCCGGACCACTATGACGGCGATTTCATGGAAAAGGCCGATGTCAGCCTGGAACGCATGGAGCGGCTCGCCCGGGAGATACTTGCCGAGATAGACAAATAGCTTTCAAGAATCTGCTTTGTTCCGCGCGCGTAGAAAATCAGGTCTCGGCCACAATTCTTGCTCACGGGGCAATCGCAGATTTGTCCCGTCCAGCTCCTCCAGCAACTCACGCTCGGGCGACTGAACCGGCGCGTTCGTAAACACCGCTTTTACGGTGTAGTCCTCGGCAATCCTGAGCCACTGCAAATCAAATAACCGGTGGTGTAAAACAGAAAGGAGAATGCCGTTACACGGGTCGATACGCTGGTCCGGTGTAGCCTGCCCCCACGGTATGATGTGGGCCGCTTCGAGCAATTGAGGCGTGCGGTAACCCGACAGGGCACAGCGCCCGCCATAGCTCTTCATCAAAACTTCCCGGAATACCTGTTGCGCCATGCCGCGCACCCTAACACGCGCATAGGCATCACCGGGAGACAGTTTCCGTTTAACAATAGCGTCCGCAATAGACTGAATGGTCGCGCCATCAGAAGCAAATCCGAAGGGGTTTTCTTGGGCGGCCCATGGAAATTCATAAACAAGCGCCAATCCGTGCTCCAGATCGTTTACGTCCCAGGCAATAAATCCGGCTCCCGGCCTCCCGTCTTTCTGGTCAACAACAAGAATTGTAATCGGCGGGAGTTTTTCCAGGAGGCAGTAATCCTGGATTTCCGAGAGCACATAGCGCACGGCGCGATGATGAATGTCTAACTGGCGGGCCAGTTCACCATAGGTTATCAGTCGATTATTCAACGCAACATCCACGAGGATAGGCCAGGCGCGTGCTGCCCGTTCTTTTTGATTTACCTCCGTCATGCGATCACTATGTATGCCTTCCACTAAAGATCAAGCAATATCTCCCGAGCAAGCTCCAGATACCGGCAATGGGCATTAGCCAGCTTCATCTGCCTCGGCGTCCGGCATTCCGCTTCAAACACATCGGGTGAGGCGACCAGAATGGCCAGACACTTGGCACGGGAAATCGCGACATTAAGCCTGTTCGTACTGTAAAGAAACTCCATCCCTCGCGGGGCGTCAGCATGGGACGACGTAGCCATGGAATAGATAGTGACGGGCGCTTCCTGTCCCTGGAACTTGTCCACCGTTCCCACATGGGCACCATGGATAAGTTGCTGTATTTCAAAGACTTGCGCGTTGTAAGGCGTAATGATCAGAATATCATCCAGTCCCAGAGGCCTGATCGTACCGTCCCTGTCGGTCCATACACTCTCCTGTTCCAGCAAGTGATCAACAATAGATTTGACGGCCCGCGCCTCCTCCAGCGAGGAGCTGGTGTTGCCGGAATGGTCCACCGGTACATAACAAAGTCCGGAGCCGTTAAACGGACCGTCAGAATCAATCTGTTGTAATTCACATCCGGGGACAGAGCTCAGTTTTCCCTCGTAGAAGAGCTCGGAAGTGAAGTGACAAATATCAGGGTGCAAGCGCCAGGTTTGCTCTATGAAGAGCCCCTTGTCTTCCGATATTGTTTGCGCCCCTCCCAATATATGGTCCAGTGACGACACGCCCGTCCCGTCCGGATGCGAGCCTTGCGAAGGTTGTTCAAGCTGCTGCGGATCGCCGAGTAGGACAAGAAGCGGGGCGGCCTGCCCTACAGCGACGACGTTAGCAAGTGACATTTGGGCTGCCTCATCGACAACTAACACATCTACAGTGTCAGCCGCATCTTGCCGCGACCAGAAGAAGTGGGTTGCTCCTGCCACCTGGGCTGCTCCTGTACCAAGCGCGCTGATAACGTCGCCATTACCTCTGACAAAGGACAACCGGTCCTTATTGGGCTCTATCGTTCCGGGTTTCTGAACACAACGGACATCAACACCCATTTCATCACCGGCCTCAATGACCTTATCGATCAGGTGACGAATGACTTTGTGGCTGTTCGCTGTAATCCCGACTTTCTTACCCTGCCTCACAAATGAACAAATCATGCGGGCTCCGGTGTAAGACTTGCCGGTACCGGGCGGGCCCTGGATAGGGAGCACACCGGCACTCAAAATTGTGCTGAGCCTTAATGCGGCAGCCAGTGTGTCTTCGCCGTCATTCCGAATAAGCTGATCCTGAAGGTCGGGAGGCAGGCATAAGAGAAGATCACGTGAACTCTTATAGGGGCCGTCCCCTTCAATACCGTTATCGGCAACATATTCGCCAAGCCTGAAGAGTGACGCGGCCTGCTCTTTGCCCGGGATGATCTTGTGGGAAAATACGGCTTCGGGATGGATATCGGCCGTCGCCCCCGACTTTTTTATATCAATCGTGCGCTCTTCCGCATTGATCGCCACAACCGATCCGATCTTTTCCCCTCCGGCTTCCCGCAACTCGTCATCAACACGAATATCGGTATCCTGCTGCACAAAACTATAGCGGTGCGTGGGAATTCCTCTCGCGGAGGCATCAACCTGGCAGGCCAGAGACAGGTGGGCAATACCGGACTTCTCGCTCACGAGCTCATCAGGGGTAAGAGCGGCAAGCCGGAAATACTCCCACCAGATTGCCTTCTCCTCCCGCCTGTGCCACTCAAGCAAATAGGCCAGAATCCAGCGGGCCTGCTGCTCAGGGCTCCGCTCATCGATATCAACGGGAACATCATGGGTCAGCCTTTCAATAAGGGCCTGCACCCGGCGGGACTGTTCATCAAGCTCCTCGCTGGCGCCTTCCAGTCCCGGTGCGGGACGCGGCACGTCCTGACCATCGGCAACAATCCCGGCCCGCAGGGCTTCAAGCCAATCCCGGAGCGCCGCTGTCGCATAACAATCATCGGCGTTATAGCCCCGGACCGTCGCTTTGGTTTCCTCCTCGATGGACGGAACATCGCCCAGTTCGAGCGCAGCAGATAGCCTGGTCAGGGCCATATTTGCATCGTGCAAAGCTACCTGCCGTACGAACCCGAAGAACGGCTCCAGCTTTTTAAGGGAATAGCTCTCGACACTGGCCCTGAGCGCATTCCGCACGACAGAAAGCAGATCAACAAACACTTTGCCCCGCAGGAGATTATCGATTTCAGTTTCCCGTGACGCATAGCGTCCCATAAGCCTTTTGAGCGCGGACGGCTCGTAAGGTGCAAAATGGTAGATATGCAGATCGGGATACTGCACGCGGCGCGCCGTTACAAAATCGACAAATTCCTCGAAACAGGCCTTTTCGGCCCCCCGGTCGAAACCCCACGTACCCGCATATGTGAGGGCCCCGCTTTCATCGGCATAGGCATAACCAAACAAATATTCAATACCGTGCTCACCGACAAATTGGTCGCTCTCGATATCAAAAAAGATGTCGCCCGGCGAGGGCTCAGGGAGGGCCGCCAACCCTGTCTCGGGCAAGACATCAAGAAGCTCATATTGGAGCTCCCCGGCTTCCAGGGCCCTCACCTGAATGGCGGCCTGGTCGCGCGCCTTTTCCAGAGCAAGGGGTGAGCCTTTAGTCGGGGTAAAGGTTAGCGGCGTCGGCAACGCCGCGAGATCATGCCTGGTCTCTACCCCTTGCGCGTGCAGCTCGTTGATCTGGCTTTTTGAAATATTGGCGACAAGACAGAGATGGTCGTCATCACGCCTTCGCTTATCGCAGTCATTTTGCCATCGGCATATATCGCAGTGGGGCTTGGGATCGGGATATGTAGCGTCTTCATAGCCCTCATCTGCGGCGGCCTCGGCGGACTGCTTGACCCTCCTGAAATACGCCGCATATTCAGGAAACCTGAATTTCTGCGGCTCGAAGTCTGTCCAGGGAGACACGATATAGATATTTTCAGGCGGAACACCCTGCATATGGGAGAGCAGGTCGGCATAAAGGCAAAGCTGAAGGACGCTGCCGCCTTTTGTTTCGCGGGCGAGTTTTGTGTCTATGATCTCATAGGACCAGTCACCCAATTCAGACGGCAACGCGACCCGTCTTAAAATATCCGCACGTCCGCTCCACCGGCCATGGCGCAGCGCCGCCTGAACAATAACCTCGCTTCCAGCGCGCATGGCCTCCAGGGTTGCTTCGACAGCCTGGTCAGTAATATCAACCCCTTCAAGAACAGCTATCTCATGTCCGGATTCCTGAAGGTGCGCGATAAAGTCCTGCTCATGCCGAAAACCCCTTTCCCTCAGTACTTCAAGCAAAGGATCGTAGTAATCCGGCTTTGCCAGACTGCCCCGTGCGACCTCCAGATCGAGAGCGCTTAAATGCGAGCAGTTTAGATGTCCGACAAGATCGGAGGCGCTAAGCTGTATCAATCCATCGATATTTTTCATCACTTAATCCCTGATTTTGTGTCGATTGAATTAGCGCGCAAGGGAATGCTGCTACCGACATTTCCGCCTCAACCTTCTTATTCTTGTTTTCAATTCGTCTTCCGGCAGCCAGACCTGCGGATCAGCTTCAAATGCAAGCAAGGCATCTAACAAGGTCTGTGGAGCAATATCGGTATGCTCCTCAAGCATATCAATACCCCAGAGAATCCCGTGTGTTTCGATGTTTTTGCTATCAGCAAGCTGTCTCAAGGCTTTATCTGCCGTAAACAGAATGGACTCCTCTGTTTCTTCGGCGAGCACAAGGGCAAAACAATAATTGAGCACCAAAAGCCGGTTCTCGTTGAAGTAGATTTGAGCCTGACTGACTTGCTCTCCAGGCAGCACAATGACCTCCATACCCAGGGCGATCATTTCTTGCTTTTCTTCCTCCGATATCCTTTCTAGTTCTTCTTTAAAAAGCGGTTGGGGAATCACAAATTGGAAGGGAAGGCGGAACATGGCCCGCAGCAACCCTCCTTTGTGCATATCGATGAGACATGAGCTGTCACTGATGATTATTCTCATTATTGTCTACATTCCCCTGTAACAACCGCTCCATTTCGAAATATGGAATCTGTAAGAATTCGGACGCCTTACTCGGAGAGATAAGCCTCTCCGATAAAGCCCAGTAGCAAAGCCGGTCGAACCTTTTCGGTTTCTCAAACTCCCCTTTTTTATTGCCGGTTTCCAGCGGTTGCGGCTCTTCCTTTCGCCAGCCTCTCGCAAAGGTCTGAAACGCATAGGTAACTGCTGAATCACTTAAGATACCCACCTGCTTAAGACGCATCAGCATGGCTGCGGCAGATACGCGATACATGCGCTTTAACGCCACAAGCTCTGGGAAGCTCACACTATGTCTGTGTTCTCCGATCTCCTCTTTCAAATGCTTGGCATTCACAAGAAAGGCACCCGCAAAGACATCTGAGGCCTTTTCATGATCGACAGGCGAATTCTCGTCTATCAGGCGATGTCCAAGCTCATGGGCCAGAGTGAACCGCCGTCTTTCCAGAGGGAAGGATTTATTGACCACAATGACCGGTACAAACTCCTTATCATCTCCCCGATCAACCATACAGGTGAGGCCAGACACTTTTTCCGGTAGCTCAATAACAAGTACCTTGATGCCCTTTTCTTCCAGGAGCTCGGTCATGTTGGGAATAGGATCGATCCCCAAGCCCCATTTCTTTCGCAATCGGTCGGCCATCTCCGCAGCGTCATCAAGATGATCAAGTACCATCGGTTCGAATGGTTCATGCCAGGCGGCACTTTCTAGATCGAGAATTTCCTCGATAGAAAGATAGCGCTCCACCTTTTCAATAACAGTGGCCTCCACACGCGAGCGGTCCTTGACTGAAGTGCCGGAATGTTTCCGGAACTCGACCCCGCGCAGCTCCTTCACCTGATTGCTCATAAGATATTCCAGATTCACATCCAGAATATCGGCCATGCTAGTGAGCACATCCGAGGCAGGCATCATCTCGTCACGCTCGTATTTACCGATGGCCTGGGCACTGACCTTGTTGTCCATGGCATCGGAGAGAGCGCGCAGAGAGTAGCCTGCCTTCTTTCTGGCCAGCTTTAACCGTTCACCAGGCATTTTTTTCTCCTCGCTCCTTGACAGTTTACATTTTTTTATTTTATAGTGTAATTGTAAACCCAATATGGTTATTTTGTCAACAAAACCAAGATACCTTCAAGGAGGCATCATGTCAAAGAATGATCGCTATGTGACCAAACATCCCGCTGGATGGGCGGTGAAAAAGCCCGGAGCAGACCGCGCGAGCAGCGTGCACGGGACCCAGAAAGAAGCAGAAGGTCGTGCCAAGGAAATTGTCGGCAATCTGGGGGGCGGCGAAGTCCGCATCCAGAACCGGCAAGGGCAGTGGCGGGATTCGGACACCGTTCCCCCGGGGAACGATCCGTGCCCGCCCCGTGACCGGAAACACTAACCCGCAACGAAAGAGGTAAAGAACCATGAGTAACGCACGAGCAGAAAACGCGCCCGGCCAGAACAAGACCCACGACATCATCGTCAATGGTCGTCCCCGGCAGGTTTCGGATCATAAACTGACCTATATCCAGGTCGTTCAGCTCGCTTATCCGGGCGAAACTCCCACCGACCTGATCGTTTTCACCGTCACATTTTCCAACCCGCACGGGAAGGACGGCTCGATGGTGGAAGGCGATAGCCAGGTCATCAAAGACGGTACTATCTTCAATGTCCGAAAAACTGATAAATCATAATCCCGATCTCAAGAAGCTGCGGGACAGCGGGGCCGACATGGAGATCAGGGGCGATTTCCTGATCCTCCACGGCGTCCCCTATGTCACTTCCCAAGGCACGATAGCCCACGCTGCCCTGGTCACGGACCTCCAGCAGAATGGAGACACTGTGCCGCCGCCCAGGAGTCATCAGGTATGGTTTACAGGGGACTACCCGTGCGACAAGAACGGAAACCCCATAGAGGCCATCCGGCATAGCAGTAATAATCAGCCTTTATGCGACGGGATCGTCGCCAAGCACCATTTCTCCTGTAAACCCAAGGGCGGCTACCCGGATTACTACGAGAAGATGACACGCTACGCTGACATCATCTCCCATCCGGCGCGCGCGCTTGACGACAGGCTCACGCCCTACCCCCATAAGCCGATCAGGGCGACCGATGAAGAGAGCATCTTTCATTACCCCGACACGGCTTCAAGCCGGTACGGCATCACCGGACTGTCCGAAAAATGCTCGATGAACAAGGTCGTCATCGTCGGGCTGGGCGGTACGGGCTCCTACATTCTCGATCTGATCGCCAAGACGCCCATCAGGGAGATTCACCTCATCGACGGCGACCGGTTCAGCCAGCACAACGCCTTTCGGGCCCCGGGAGCGCCCTCCCTGGAGGAGCTGGAGAAGATGCCGCCCAAGGTCGCCTACTATGCGTCGCGATACGGCAAAATGCACCGGGGAATCACACCCCACGCTGTTTACCTTGATGATGAGACGCTCCGTCTCCTGGACGGAGCCGACTTCGTTTTCCTGTGCGTGGATAAACCGGCGGTCCGCAAACTGGCCTTCGCTCACCTTATCGCGCAGGGCATCCCCTTCATCGATACTGGCATGGGGCTGGAATATATCGAGGAAGACACCTGCCTGATCGGGGATTGCCGCGCTACGCTCTGCACACCCGCCCAACACGACCATTTGGCCAGGCGCGTCTCTACCGCCGATACCGCGGCGGACGATATCTATGACTCGAACATCCAGGTAGCCGATATGAATATGCTCAATGCCGCCTTCGCCGTCATGAAGTGGAAGAAATATTGCGGCTTCTACCAGGATATCTATAAAGAGCACAACACCACCTACAGCATAAATTCACATCATGTAACACGCGATGAAACAACACTGAAAGCGATTAAATGACAATAAAAACAATAGATTACGAGCTGGTCGAATTCATTCCGGAACAGCTTGAAGACGGTATTCTCTACATATCAGAGCCCTACAATACGGCAGCCCACAAATGCTGCTGCGGCTGCGGCGAAGAAGTCATCACGCCGCTGAACCCGACAGACTGGTCGGTGAAGTTCACGAATGGCAAAGTCAGCCTTTTCCCGTCTATCGGCAACTGGAGTTTTGCTTGCCGCTCGCATTACTGGGTACGCGGTGGCCAGGTCCTCTGGTCCTATGACATGTCCGAGGAGGCCATTCAGCGCGGCAGAGATATCGACAGGAAGCTCAAAGAGCAATATTTCGAGGACATCAATCGCGATAAAGGTGCCGCCCCTTCCTGGACGGCCAGAATCGGCAATATCTTAAAGGCCTTAGGGAAGTGGCTAAAAAAGTAAACACGATAAACGAAAAACAAAACAGCATGATAAACTAGAAATAATAAAGCACAATAAACTAAATATACCTAGACATAATAGACTAAATAGTGTACAACTTAATATACTAGAAATGAAACAGCGCAATAAACTAGATTGAGAACGCCTGTTTACTGCCCAACAAAGAGAAAGGCCGCGCCATGGCTACGCCATCAGAAAAGCTTGCAGACTCCCTGGAGGTCCTAAAGGAGCTACAGGACCAGGGTACTGTGGCGATCAGGTCGCGTGATCTCAGCCGCACACACCGTGAAAGGCTCGCTAAAAGCGGCTTTCTGCAAGAAGTGATCAAGGGATGGTATAGCCCGTCCCGCCCGGATGAGCAGGCCGGAGAGAGCACCTCATGGTATGCCTCCTTCTGGGGCTTTTGCGCCTCCTATCTGGAAAGTCGTTTTGATGAGGATTGGTGCTTGTCGCCGGAACAATCTCTGTCAATCCATACGGGCAACAGGACTGTGCCCCGGCAATTGCTCGTCAGAACAACAAAAGGAACCAATAATGTCACCAACCTGCCCTATGACACATCGCTGCTCGATATCAAATTAGAGATACCGGATAAAAAAAATACCGATGTCATAGAAGGCTTACGCCTGTTCTCGCTACCGGCGGCACTCATCGCCTGCGCGCCTGCCAGCTACAGACAAAATCCGACCGACATCCGCGCCGCTCTTGCCATGGTCAGCGACGCTTCAGACCTGCTGGAAAGACTGCTGAATGGCGGACACAGCACCATCGCCGGACGCCTGGCCGGGGCCTTCCGCAATATAGGCCGGGATGACATCGCGGAGAACATAACCGGCACGATGGAAGCTGCCGGTTATACGGTACGCGAAAGCGACCCCTTTGAGGCCCCGAGCCCGATGACATTCAGCAAGAGAGAGAGCTCGCCCTATGTTAGCCGCATCAGGATTTTGTGGTCACAAATGCGAGAAGAGGTCATCAAAGACTTCCCGGCGGCCCCCGGAATTGCGACGGACAAGGCCGCGTACCTGAAAGAGATTGATGACCTCTACACCTCGGACGCCTATCACTCGCTCTCTATCGAGGGCTATCGCGTGAGCACCGACCTCATAGAGAGGGTAAAGTCCGGGACCTGGAATCCGGATAATGACGAAGGTGACCGGGACCACCGCGACGCCATGGCCGCACGAGGGTACTGGCAGGCCTTCCAGGCCGTCAAAGCGAGTATCGAAAAAATTCTGGATGGTGAAAATCCTGGCACGATAGTCAGACAGGATCATGCCATCTGGTATCGGGAACTCTGGGCTCCCAGCGTTACAGCAGGCATCTTAAAACCCGGTGACCTGGCTGGTTACAGAAATGGCCCCGTCTTTATCCGTCGGTCTATGCACGCGCCGCCAAAAAAAGAAGCCGTCCGCGACCTCATGCCCGCCTTCTTTGATTTGCTCGAAGAAGAAACCGAACCGGCTGCCCGGGTTGTCCTTGGACATTTTATCTTTGTGTATATCCACCCCTATATGGACGGCAACGGCAGAATCGGACGCTTTCTCATGAACACCATGATGGCTTCCGGCGGCTACCCGTGGACTATCATCCCGGTCGAAAAGAGAACGGCGTACATGGCGGCCCTGGAAAGCGCTAGCGTCAAGCAGGACATCAGGCCTTTTGCAGCGTTTATGGCCGATTTGATGAAAACCAACTAGAGACTCATACATGCCGCAACCCGAATTCTCAGCATTCAGTAATGTCATAGCCGGTTACCGCTCGATTGCGGGCCAATTGCCTGAAAAATTGCTGATCTCGAATGGCCCGAAGGGCCTGAGTACGTGGTATGCCCCCTTTGAACACATCAACGTGCGGGCAAAATTTGTGATCTGTGGCATCACCCCGGGGTGGCAACAAGCAGATAAAGCACTCTGTGCGGCCCGGGATGCTCTACGGGCCCACAAATCAGAAAAGGAAGCGCTGGAGATCGCCAAGAACACCGGCAGCTTCGCGGGTGTCATGCGCACCAATCTGGTCAAGATGCTCGACCATATCGGCGCGAATCACTATCTCCGGCTTTCCTCATCCGCCGAATTATTTGGCACAAGAAAAGACCTGGTTCACTACACGTCAGCGCTGCGCTATCCGGTGTTCAAGAATGGGGAGAACTATTCCGGTAGCAGTGTTGATTTGCACTTAAAACTGACCCAGGATTTGCATCTAATATTGACCCACCCTGGTCGCCAGATTATGGCGTAGTTTTAGGTTTCTTGCTGCCTT
>MDSW01159861.1_pt1 | contig 31666 bp, 26 predicted proteins | sample 811171 | NCBI WGS metagenome assembly MDSW01 (sample SAMN05326641, study PRJNA326480) | marine metagenome | isolation source: seawater | place: Atlantic Ocean: North West | collected 2012 | reverse complement strand
GAGAATAGACCGCCTTATCAAGGCAAGGGTGAAAAGGTGCGGTAAGAGCGCACCGGTTTTTTGGTAACAAAAAACGCATGGCAAACCCCACCGGGAGCAAGACCAAAAAGAGATGACATTGGGAAACCAAAAAACAGTCTTTAGTTAGTCATCAGGGTTGGTCGCTTGAGTTTAAGTGTGAACTTAAACCTAGATAAATGACATCTTAAATGACAGAACCCGGCTTATAGGTTGCCTAGCAAACAGTCCAAATGTTCACCTTTTGATCCATAAATTTTTAAATAAATTATTTAATAGTTTAGAATTAAGTATTGACTATAATATCATATACCCATACTATCCCATGAATTCCCAAATAAAGGGAATTTGTTAAAATTTAGGGAGAAAGATGAAATATGTTTTTGTCAAGTTTCCAGAACAAATTAGACAAAAAGGGAAGGGTGTCAGTGCCATCTAGTTTCAGAGCATATTTGAATTCTATGGGTTATAACGGATTCATAACATATCCTTCATTTAATCATGCTGCATTAGATGGATGCGCACAAGACAGGATAGAAAAATTGTCTGACAGCATAGACTCTCTAGGCCCATTTGAAGATAAAAGAGATTATTTTGCCACTTCAGTTCTTGCTGAAAGTATAAACCTTAATTTTGATAGCGAAGGTAGAGTATCAATTCCAGAAAAACTATTAAAGCACGCAAAGATAAAATCTAATATTGTCTTTGTTGGTTTAGGCAAAGTTTTTCAAATGTGGGATCCCAAATTATTTGAAACTTTTAAACTATCAGCAAAGAAAAAATCTTATTTAAATAGAGCAGCTTTAAGCTGGGAAAACAAATTTAAAAAGGAGGGGTTATGACAATTAATATTGGTGGTGGAGAGTTAAAAGAACTTAAACCTAGAATTCTAGTGATGGGCGTTGGCGGTGCAGGAGGAAATGCAATTAATGCGATGATAAATGACGGAATGCAAGGGGTAGAATTTGTTGCCGTAAATACAGATGCTCAAGATTTAAAAGCAAACAAAGCCGATGCAAAAATTCAGATAGGTATGAATTTGACAAAAGGTCTTGGTGCAGGAGCTAAACACGATATTGGGCAAGCAGCAGCAGACGAGTCTTTAAATGAGATAGTTACTTATTTACAAGGTGCTAACATGGTTTTTATTACTGCAGGAATGGGTGGAGGAACTGGGACAGGTGCCTCACATGTTATTGCAAGAGCTGCAAAAGAATTAAATATATTAACGGTTGGTGTTATTACATTACCATTTTCTTACGAAGGTCCAAAAAGAATGAGAAGAGCAATCGAAGGATGGGAAAGATTAAAAAAACATTTAGACACATCTATTGTAGTTCCAAATCAAAATCTTTTTAAAATAGCAAATGAGGCTACAACTTTTGAGAAATCATTTTCTTTATCTAATGATGTTTTAAAACATGGAGTTCAAAGTGTGACCGATTTAATGGTTAGACCTGGACTTATTAACTTAGATTTTGCAGATGTTGAAACTGTAATGACATCAATGGGCAAAGCTATGATGGGAACTGGAGAGGCAGAAGGTGAAAATAGAGCCATAACGGCAACAGAATTAGCTTTAAACAATCCTTTGATTGATGATTATTCTTTAAGAGGAGCGAAAGGATTACTTGTTAATATAACCGGTGGTGAAGATATTAAATTATTTGAAGTTGATCAGGCAGTTAATAAAATAAGAACAGAAGTTGATCCTGAGGCTGAGTTAATTTTTGGGGCTATAAAAGATGAAAATCTTAACGGAAAAATGAGAGTATCTATTGTAGCTACTGCATTAGATGGTGAGTCACCTGAAACAAAGTCTAGAATTAGTAATGTTCACAGAATTCACACTAGAGGGTCAGGTTATAGTGAAGATATATCTAAAAATATTGATGTGCCTAAAATGCCGGGAATTGGATCAATCCAAGGAGCGACAGCACTGAAGTTGGACAACGAAATCCAAGAAGACCAAAATACTATGAATGAAAATCAATCAGCGAGTGATATTGTAAAACAGAATGATTTAGTGTCAGGAATTTCGTTGGAAAACGCTAGTTATTTTGAAAACGATCTGAGTCAAAAGCAGGAAGAACCCGAAGAAACAATCATTGATGAAATTTCTCTCTATGAAGAAAAATCTTTAGATAATTCAGAGACAAAATCAGACGAAGAAGTTTCCCCGCAATTATTTTCTGACGAAGAAAATCAAAATTCTTTGTCGGGAAATAATGAAAATAATGAAGCCTTAAAAGAAGAAGAAGATTTTGAAATTCCGGCTTTTTTACGTAAACAAAAATTCTAAATATCGCAAATTAGATGAAAGATTTTTCATCGCTAAAAAATCTTGCTCACTATCCAGTGATGTTAAGAGAAATTATAGAAATTTGCAAACCTGAAAAAGGTGGATATTTTGTAGACTGTACTTTTGGTGCTGGTGGATACACAAATGCGATATTATCTTTTCCAAAAACAAAAGTAATTGCAATTGATAGAGATAAGAATGTTGAAAAATTCGCCAAAGAAACAAAAAAACGTTACAGAGATAGATTTAGTTTTCATAACAATAAATTTAGTGAACTTGATAAATTGATTGATCCTAGTAATAAACCTGATTTTATTATTTTTGACCTTGGTCTTTCATCTTTACAATTATCTAACTTAGATAGAGGTTTTTCATTCTTATCGAAAAACAAACTAGATATGCGCATGGGTTTAAACTCCATTTCAGCAAATAGTCTATTAAATAGTTTTGAGCAAAAAACATTAGAAAAAATATTTAAAATTTTAGGCGACGAGAAAGAAAGCCGAAAAATTTCAAAAAATATTGTCTCCCAAAGAGAAACAAAACCAATTATAACAGTACCTCAATTAGTTGATATAATCAAAAAAAGTAAGAAAAAAAATTTTAAAAAGAAAATTAATCCGTCTACGAAAACCTTTCAGGCTATAAGAATTTTTGTAAACAAAGAAAATTCTGAACTTATAGAGGGACTAATTTTTGCTGCGAAAATGTTAAAAAAAGGGGGAAAGTTAATTGTTATTAGTTTCCACTCAATTGAAGACAGAATAGTAAAATATTTTTTTAACAATTATTGTAAAAATAAATCTAAAACTTCAAGATACATTCCAGATAAAAATGAAATAACAAAGTCTCTTTTTGAGAATTACAAAAACAAAAGGATAAAACCTGCAAGAGATGAGATTAATGAAAATCATTCTTCTAGATCTGCAACTCTTAGATTCGTAACAAGAAGTAATGATGATTTTTTTTATCCTAATGATTTTAAAGAGAGATTTTCAATATATTTAGAACTGGAAAAAAAAAATGTATAAAAAACCACTGACAGTTTCAATAGTAATATTTTTTGTACTTATGGTCACAACATCAATCATAAAAAATAAAACTAGAAATATTGAGAAAAATATAGAAAAATTAACTAAAGAAATTGCTGTTTTAGATAAGCAACTTAGAGATAGCAAAATAGATTTTGTTTACCTTTCAACCCCAGAGAAACTGAGGAGTAATATTGTGCAGCTAAGCAATGAGGAATATGTTAGTTTTGACTATTCTAGAATTTTTTTATCATTAGAAAAATTTTTATATAATCAATCTAAACAAGCAAAAAAATAAGATTAAATTAATAAATGAATAAGAAAAATAAAGAAAAAAAATTTAAGAATCAAAGAAGCTTTTATTTTCAGGATTATAACTACAACCCCGAAAGTAAAGATGATTCAAAAAAACTTAACATTAATGAGGATAGAGTTTATTTACTTTTCTTTGTATTTTTTTGTCTTATTTCAATTTTCACTATAAAAATTTTAATAACTTCTTTGCAGAGTCCATTTTCAAAATATAATTTACAAAATTACGGAGCATTTAAACCTCATCGTAGTGATATATTAGACAGAAATGGAGAAGCTATAGCAAAAAATATTAGTGTTTATGATGTTGCTGTAAAACCGAATTTTATAAATGATAAAAAAAAATTCGTTCTTAAATTAAGAATGATATACCCTGATTTAGATTTTCACTCTGTAAATAGAAAACTTAATAAAAATAAATATTTTTACTTAAAAAGAAATATAACAGAAAAGGAAAGATTGAATTTATGGTCTCTTGGTGAAAAGGGAATATTATTTGAGTCGACTCAAACTAGGATATACCCTCATAAAAATTTATTTAGTCATTTAATTGGTCAAATTGATGTTGATAATAATGGCATCTCTGGAATTGAAAAATCTTTCGATAATGAGATCAAATCAAAAAAAGAACCAATAATAACTACAATGGACACAAATTTACAGTACTTGATTAGAGAAGAGTTAATAAAATTTAAAAAAATCTTTAATTACATCGGAAGCGCATCAATTTTAATGGATGTTAATAATGGTGAAATATTATCGATGGTATCTTTGCCAGATTTTGACCTTAACAAAAGAAAAAAATTAGATGATGTAAATTATATAAATAGAGCCTCAAAAGGTGTTTATGAACTTGGTTCAGTTTTTAAAACATTTACTTTAGCCAATGCTTTAAACGAAGGTGTTATTGAAACCAATACAGAGTTTAAAAACCTTCCAAAAAAAATTACTTGTGCCGGAAGATCAATCGGAGAATATGATGACAAAATTCCATCTAACTTATCTGCTGAACAAATTTTAGTGAGGTCAGGGAATATTGGCTCAGTCAGAATAGGCCAAAAAATTGGACCCGAAAAAACAAGAGAATTTCTCAAAAAGATTGGAGTGCTAAATAAAATAGATTTTGACATAGAAGAAGTGGGTGAACTAAAGCCTGTGAGCTGGGGAAAATGTAAATTAGCAACAGCATCTTTTGGCCATGGAGTTACAACAACCCTTTTGCAGCTTGCAAAAGGTTATTCAATAGTCACGAATGGTGGGTTTTATGTTCAACCACATTTAATAAAAAAAATTGGTAAAGAAAACAAAAAATTAAAAATTTTAAATGAAGGTGTATCGGATAAGATTAATCCAATTTTAAGAAAAATTGTATCAACAAAAAATGGAACTGCCAATTTTGCAAATATTGATGGGTATGATGTTGGGGGAAAAACCGGAACTGCACAAAAATCTTTTAATGGAATTTACACAAAAAACAAAATTAATACTTTTGTAGCTGTATTTCCAATTTCAAAACCAAAATATATTTTGTTAGTCTTATTAGATGAGCCAAAACCCAGTAAAGATTATATTTACCATTACAGAGACGGAAGTGGGTGGAAATATAGAGGAACCCCATATAATACCGCAGGTTGGACTTCCGTTGAAATCACGGGCAAAATTATAGAGAAAATTGGACCTATTTTAGCCATAAATGGAAACGATTTTTACAACAATCATGTTGCTAAAAAATCTAATTAGTAATCTCAAAACTGAAGTTTCTATAAAAAAAATTAATGGTATTTCGTTTGATAGCAGAAATACAAAAAAAGGCGATTTATTTGTTTCTATACCGGGTAGTAAATTTGATGGGAATGACTTTATTTCAGAAGCAATAAATAAAGGTGCAAATATAATAGTTCATTCCAAACCATTAAGAAAAAATAAAAAAAAACTAATTTACATTAAAGTCAAAGATACAAGAAAGTTTCTTGCTCAAATAAGTAATAAATTTTATAAAAAAAAACCAAAAAATCTAATTGCAGTTACGGGTACTAATGGAAAAACATCTGTCGCTGATTTTTTTCATCAAATTTTTTCACTACAAAAAAAGAGAGTTGGCTTTATTGGCACACTTGGATTTAAAAAAAATAGATATTTAAAAAAAAGGGACTTAACAACTCTTGACGCACTAAGCTTAAATCGTGATTTAAATGAAATGAAGAGAAACGGTGTAAATAATGTTATAATTGAAGCTTCGAGTCATGGTTTAAAGCAAAAAAGATTAGATTTTTTAAATATCAAAACTGGTATTTTTACAAACCTAAGTAAAGATCATTTAGATTATCACAATAATATGAGAGATTATTTAAATTCAAAACTTCTATTATTTAATAGAATTTTAATGAAAAATGCTACAATAATTACCGATTCGGATATAGATCAATACAAAATAATAAAAAAAATTCAAAAAAAAAGAAATTTAAAAATTTACTCAATTGGCTCTAAAAGTAATATTTTTAAAATCTTGAAACATCGAATTCATAAAAATTTCCAATCTATAGAAATTAAATATAAAAATAAGATATATAATTTAAAAATTAATCTATTTGGCTCAATACAAATAAAAAATTTATTGATGGCCGTCTTAGCTGCAAAAACTTGCGGAATTAAAATAGATAAAATTTTTAAAAAAATTAGTAAAATCAGAAGTGTGGATGGCAGACTTCAATTAGTTAAAATATTACCAAATAAATCTAAAATATTTTTAGATTATGCTCATACACCAGATGGGCTGGAAAAAGCTATTTTTTCCCTAAGAGAACATTTTCAAAAAAAAATTTCTATTGTTTTTGGTTGTGGAGGTGAGAGAGATAAAGGCAAGAGAAAAGCAATGGCTTTAATTGCAAAAAAATATTGTGATAAAATTTATGTTACAGATGATAATCCAAGAAATGAAAATCCAAAAAAAATAAGACAAGATATTATGAAAGGCTTAAAAGGTTCAAGATTTTTAGAAATAAATAATAGAAAAAAAGCTATTATTTTTGCGTTAAAAAATTCCTCTCCCAACGAAATTATTTTGATTGCTGGGAAAGGACATGAAACTTATCAGGATCTTGGAAAAAAATTAATAAATTTGAGTGATAAAAATATAATCAAAAAATTTAAACCTTTGAAAAATTCATCTAACCAAAATATTAACGAACTTAAATTTAATTCAAAAATATTAAAAAAAGTTCTAAACACTAAAAATAATTATTCTTTTAGCGGTATTTCTATTAACTCAAAAAAAATTAAAAATAAAAATATATTTATTGCAATAAAAGGAAAAAGATATAATGGTCATAATTTTTCCAATGAAGCTATAAAGAACGGTGCAAGATATTGCGTAGTTTCAAAAAAGATTAAAAATAAAAAGAAAATGATACTAGTAAAAAATACTTTTAATTTTTTAAATGAATTTGCTAAAAATTTTAGAAACTTATCAATGTCTAAATTTATTGCAATTACCGGAAGTTCTGGAAAGACGACTGTTAAAACCATGCTCGGTAACTTATTAAATCATTATGATAATACTTTTTTTTCCCCATATTCTTTCAATAATCATTTTGGTGTTCCACTTAGTATCTGTAATATGAGATCAAATCATAATTATGGAGTTTTTGAGATTGGAATGAATAAACCGGGAGAGATTTTTAAACTTTCATCATTAGTGAAACCACATTTTGGTGTAATAACGAATATTTCCGAAGCACATCTTGAAAATTTCAAAAATATAGAAGGTATAGCCAAGGCTAAAAGTGAAATTATTTATAATATACAAAAAGGTGGAACAGTAATTTTAAATAGAGATGATAAATTTTTTAATTATTTTAAAAATATAGCAAAAAAAAATAAGATTTTAGTAAAGTCATTTGGATATTCAAAAAAATCAAATATTAAATTTATTCATTTAAAGAAAATAAAAAAATATTTTTTGTTAAAAGTTTTAGTAGACAGTGAATATATCTCTTTTAAAATAAACAATAACAACAATAGTCATGTAATGAATATTTTATGTTGTTTAGCTGTTTTGAAAGAGCTGAGTTTGAATTTGAATAAAATTAAAAACATTTTTAAAGATCAAGTATCACTCTCAGGGAGAGGAAAAATTTATAAAATCAATAAATTCAAGAAGAACTTTTTTTTAATTGACGAAAGTTATAACGCAAACCCTTCATCAGTGAAATCTGCGATTGAAAACTTTTCGAAAATAGAAAAGAAAAGTAAGAGAAAATACTTCCTTTTTGGTGATATGTTAGAACTTGGTAAAAATTCACACATTTACCACAAAAAAATCTCAAAATTTATAAACAAAAGTGATATTGATGAAACTTATGTTTACGGTTCAAAAGCTGCTGAAACCTTTAAGCTTTTAAAAAGTTATAAAAGAGGAGAAATTGTGCAAGATTTGGAAATATTTAGAAAAAAAATAACGAAGAAATTACGCAAAGGGGATTTTCTTATGATAAAAGGATCAAATGGCACAAATCTTCACAAAATTTCAAAAAACTTTTTAGGAAGAAGATTTTAGATGCTTTATAGTTTTTTAACTTCTTTAGTTGATAGTTTTTCTTTTTTAAATGTATTTAAATACATTACGTTTAGAATTGGTCTTTCAGTAGTAACCTCGTTAATAATAATTTTTTTAATTGGTAATCCTTTAATAAATTATTTTGCAAAAAAACAAATTACAGGCCCTATAAGACAAGATGGACCTATTGATCATATTATAAAAAAAAGTGGTACACCGACGATGGGTGGGTTAATGATTTTAATTGGAATTATTACAAGCACTATAATGTGGGCAGATCTAAATAACATTTATATCTGGATAGTTCTTTTTGTTTGTACCAGCCTAGGTTTACTTGGATTTCTAGATGATTATTTGAAAATAAAGCATAAAAATTCTATTGGAATAAATGCTAAATTAAAATTTCTAGGTCAATTATTAATTTCTCTAGTAGCAATTTTAATCTTAATCTATTTTACCGATCATCAGACTTTAACAAATCTATATTTTCCTTTTTTCAAAAATTTGGTATTACAAATGGGTATTTTCTTTATCCCATTCGGAATTTTTGTAATAATAGGTTCATCTAATGCAGTAAATTTAACTGATGGTTTAGATGGCCTGGCAACAGTACCTGTAATGTTAGTAGCCTTGTCTTTCTCATTAATTTGTTATTTAGTTGGAAACACAATTTTTTCTGAGTACTTGCAAATTCAATACATCGCTAATGTTGGTGAACTGTCAATTTTTTGTGGATCAATAGTTGGATCTTGTCTTGGTTTTTTATGGTACAACGCACCACCTGCTAAAATTTTTATGGGAGATACTGGTTCTCTTTCATTGGGTGGTTCTATAGCATCGGTAGCAATAATCTCCAAGCATGAAATCGTACTAGCAATAATTGGAGGATTATTTGTTCTTGAGACCGTGTCAGTAATAATACAAGTGATTTCATTTAAATTAACTGGAAAAAGAGTTTTTATGATGGCCCCAATTCACCATCACTTTGAAAAAAAAGGATGGGCAGAGTCTACTGTAGTCATTAGATTTTGGATAATAGCGATTATTTTAGCTTTAGTGGGACTTGCAACTCTTAAATTACGTTAAAAATAAATGAATTCATTATCAAATTTAAGCAAAAAAAGTTTTGCTGTATATGGTCTAGGAACAACAGGCAAATCTGTAATAAATTATTTTAATAAAACCGGAATTAAAAATTATACAGTTTGGGATGACTTTAAGTTAAAAAAAAATAAATTTATTAAATTTAAAAAATCAATTAATTTTGTAGATTATATTTTAGTTAGTCCTGGGATTAACATTAAAAAATCAAAGATTAAAAAAATATTAATAAAAAATAAGCACAAAATCATAACTGATCTAGATATTTTTTATATTTTAAATCCTAAAAAGAAATCTATAGTAGTCACAGGTTCAAATGGGAAATCAACAACATGTAAAATTATTGAACATGTACTTAATAAAAATAAAATATCAGCTATAACGGCAGGAAATATAGGAAAACCCCTCTTAAATATAAATTTAAAAAAAAATCAAATAATAATAATTGAAGCATCCTCTTTTCAATTATCATATTCTAAATTCGTAAAACCAAATTATGCTTTACTCTTAAACATATCGAAAGACCATCAAGACTGGCATGGTTCTATGAGAAATTATGTTAACGCAAAATTTAAAATTTTTTCCTTACAAAAAAGAAATAATATTGCTCTAATAAATAATAAAAAATTTAAGAAAATATTTAATAGAAATAAGTACAAATCAAAATTAAAACTTGTTAATAAATTCAATTTTGAAAAAATTAAAAAAAAATTTAAAAATAATTACCTAAATTCAGAGATCAATCGAGAAAATATGAAATTTGTATATGCTTTATCCAAATTATTGAAAATAAATGATAAAAATTTAATAAAGTCTATAGAATCTTTTAAAGGATTATCACATAGGCATGAGATATTTTTACGAAGAAATAAAAAAGTTTTTATTAACGATTCAAAGGCGACGACATTCGAGTCTTCAAAATTTGCTTTAAAAAGTAATAAAAATATTTTTTGGATTGTGGGAGGTCTTCCAAAAAAGGGTGACAAATTTAAATTTGGAAATATTAAAAAAAATATAACTAAATCATATATAATTGGCAAATATTTTAAATTTTTTAGAAATCAACTAAATGGAAAAATTCCTTTTGAATATTCTAAAACATTAAGGAAAGCTGTAATATCAATATTTAAAGATTTAAAAAATAATAAAAATCAAATTACTATTTTATTAAGTCCCGCAAGTGCATCATATGATCAATTTAATAATTTTGAAGAAAGAGGAAATCAATTTAAAAAACTTATAAAATTTTATGAAAGAAAGTATGGTTAATGAAAATAAATTAAATTTATTCAAACTTGATAATTATTGGAGAAATATAGATAAACAAATATTGGCTAGTTTCTTGTTGTTATTTACTCTTGGAGCTTTTTTTTCTTTTTCTTCAACATCCTTTCTTGCTGACGAAAGATTGGACAAAGATTATTATTTTTTTTTCCAAAAACATTTATTATATGCTCTTGTATCCTTTTTAGTTATGATTTTTATTTCAATGCTCAATACCGAAATAATAAATAAGTTTCTATTGCCGATTTTCTTAATTTTTTTATTAACCTTAATTTTAGTACCAATCATTGGTATTGAAGTTAAAGGTGCGAAAAGATGGCTGAGTTTTATTGGATTTAGATTCCAGCCTGTTGAATTTATAAAGCCTTTTTTTATTTTAATCTCTGCTCAAATTTTGTGCTTTTCATGGATAAAAAATATTAATTTATCATATACAATTTCTTTTATTTTACTTTCGATAGTCGTATCTTTACTTGTCATTCAACCAGATTTAGGACAATCGGTTTTACTAATTGGAGCCTGGGGATCTTTAATTTTTGTTTCTGGTGTAAATATCTATTTTCTTGGACTTCTTTTTATTTTTATAATTTCTATTTTTTTTACTTTGTTATATTTTGCTCCTGAAAAGTTTAACTATATTATAAATAGACTTAATTCTTTTTTTGACCCAAGCAAATTAGAAAATTTTCAATCTCAAAAAGCGATTGAGGCGATTAGACAAGGAGGCCTTAAAGGCCAAGGTATGGGTGAGGGCATTTTAAAGGAGAAAGTACCCGAAGCACATACAGATTATATTATTGCAGTTATTACCGAAGAGTTCGGATCGATAATATCTATAATTATAATTTCAATTTTTATTTTCATAGCCTTTAGGGTGGTAAAAAAAGTTGTAAATTCTGGAAACAATTTTTTTAAACTTTCTCTTTGTGGATTAGCATCACTTTTAATATTTCAAACATTTATTCACGTTGGTGTAAATTCAAATTTGTTACCAACCACAGGTATAACTTTACCTTTCCTAAGCTACGGTGGATCATCTTTACTTTCCAGCGGGATTCTTGCTGGAATAATTCTTAACTATACATCTTTAAATATAAAAAATTAATGGAAAATAATAAGAAAAAAATTGTGATTGCTGCCGGGGGAACGGGTGGTCATATTTTTCCGTCCATAAGTTTGGCAGACTACCTTTTAAAAGATTATAAAGTGATAGTTACTACAGACACAAGGGGATTTAAATACATTAAAAATTATAAAAATGCAGAAATTCAAATAATTAATTCAAAACCAATATTATCAAAAAATATATTTAAAGTTTTTTTAGGTTTTTTTACCATAATTTTCTCTCTTTTTTATTCACTAATATTTTTGATTAAGCAAAAACCAAAATTAGTTATTGGGATGGGAGGGTATTCTTCTTTCTCAATATGCTTTGCTGCATTCATACTTTCGATTCCTATAATACTTTATGAAAATAATTTAGTGATTGGGAAAGTAAACAAGTTTCTTTTGCCTTTTGCTAAAAAAATTGCAGTTTCAACAGAAGACATAAAAGGAGTGAAAAATAAAAATAAACTTATCCATTCCGGGTATCTGTTAAGAAAAGAAATATTTAATATTACGGATAATAACTCAGGATTTGAAAAAAAAGATCTTTCAATTTTAATAATTGGTGGTAGTCAATCTGCAAAAATCTTTTCAGACTCCTTGCCATCAATTTTAGAAAAATGTTATAAAAATGGAATTAGGTTTAGAATTTTTCAACAATGTCTTAAAGAACAAGAAAATAAAATTGAAGAAGTTTATAAAAAATTAAATTTTAATTTTAAATTATTTTCATTTTCTGAAAATCCGTTTGAATATTACAAAAATATAGATATTGCAATTAGTAGATCGGGAGCTTCATCTATAGCCGAGTTAATAAATTTAAGAATTCCATTTATTACAGTTCCATTGCCGTCATCTGCAGATAATCATCAATTTGAAAATGCACATTATTTTGAAAAAAAAGGTTATTGTTTTTTGATAGAGGAAAAGTTTATACATAATAAACTCTTTGAATTACTTAAAGAATTAAATCAAAATAGAAATAAATTACTTTTATTTAAAAAAAATATGGGTAAACACTCAGACAAAGATTCGTTATTTAAAATTAAAAAAATAATTGAGAAAGTTCTAAATGTATAAAACAGAAATAGGTTTAAACGAAAAAGTTCATTTTATTGGAATTGGTGGAATAGGAATGAGCGGTCTTGCTCAAGTGATGAAAACCATTGGATATGAGGTTCAAGGAAGCGATATATCATTTGGCAAAAATATCGAGCGATGTAAAAAAATTGGCATAAAAGTATTTAATAAACACAATAAAAAAAATATTAAAAATTGTGCAATTATTGTTAAGTCATCAGCTATAAAGAGCAATAATCCAGAAATCATAGCAGCAAAGAATAAAAAATTAACAATTTTAAAACGTTCAGAAATGCTAGCTCACGTCGTTTCTTTAAAAAAGAATATAGTAATCACAGGCTCACATGGAAAAACTACAACGACTTCACTAATAGCAAAAATATTATCCGAGTCAGATTTAGACCCAACTATTGTTAATGGGGGTGTTGTAAATTCTTTAAAAGGTAGTGCAAAAGTTGGTAAAGGAGATTGGGCAGTTTTGGAAGCCGACGAGTCAGATGGAAGCTTTTTAAATTTACCAATTAATTATTCCGTTGTTACTAATCTTGATAGAGAGCACCTAGATTTTTATAAAACTTTTAATAAACTAAAAGAATGCTTTGTAAAATTTCTCAATAAAACTCCAGGTATGGGAAAATCATTTATTTGTATTGATGATAAAGAATTAAGAAAAATCATTCCAAAAATTTATAACAAAAACTTTTTAACATACGGTTTTTCAAAAAAAGCAAATTTTCAAATTCTTAATGCAAGATATAAAAGCAATTTTTCAATTTTTGATTTAAAAACTTTTACTTCTGGTTCAGGTAAAAAATCAATAAAAAAAAATCAAAATTAATTTGATTGGCAAACATAATGTTTTAAACGCTGTAGCGGCTATATCTTTATGTTTACACTTGGGAATTAAACTAAATGTAATAAAAAATTCTCTAAAAAAATTTACTGGTATAGAGAGAAGATTAACAAAGGTCTTTCAAATTAAAGGAAGAGAGTTTTACGATGACTATGCTCATCACCCAACTGAGATAAAATCAGTCTTAGGAAGTATAAGAAATACATCAAAAAATAGAAAGATAATCTCAGTATTTCAGCCACATAGATATTCAAGATTAAAGTTACTAAAAAAAGATTTTTCATCATCTTTTAAAGACTCCAATTTAGTAATTCTTTGCCCCGTTTATGCTGCAGGTGAAAAAATTGATAAAAGTTACAACGAAATAGATTTTGCAAAATTAATTTCAATTAACTCAAAAGTTCAAGTTGCAATTGTTAAAAATGCTTTTGATTTAAAAAAGTTTTTCATAAAAAACTTAATCAAAGATGAAATAGTTATTTGTATGGGAGCAGGTTCAATATCAAATTGGATAAGAACAATGGATTTATAATATGGAAAAAAATATTTATAAAAATGAGAATTTGTCAAAATACAGTTGGTTCAATCTAGGTGGACCTGCTGAGATATTATTTAAACCTAAAGATGAAATTGATCTTAAGGAGTATTTAGTAAATCTATCAAATAAAAAAAAAATACATATTTTAGGTGCAGGTTCAAACACGCTTTTTAGAGATCAAGGTTTTGATGGGGTTATAATAAAATTAGGTAAAAGTTTTTCTTTCACAAAACTAATAGAAAATAATAAAATCGAGGTTGGTTCAGGAACGCTTGATAAAAAAGTCTCAGATTTTGCTTATCAAAAATCTTTAGGAGGTTTTGAATATCTTTCTTGTATACCAGGTAGTATCGGTGGAGCCATTAAGATGAATAGTGGTTGTTATGGTTATGATATTTCTAAAAATTTTATTTCATTAAAAGCAATGGATTTTAATGGAGAAATAAAGGTTATTGAAAAAAATCAAATTAAATTTTTTTACAGAGGAAATAACCTTGCAAATGATTTGATAATTTTAAGTGTAATTTTAGCTGGCGAACCTAAAAAGAAAGAAGATATTGAAAATAAGAGAAACCTATTGATAAATAAAAAAAAAATTACCCAACCAAGTAAGATTAAAACATGTGGTAGTACTTTTAAAAATACTTCTGTCAATAAAGCTTGGGAACTTATAAAAAAATCAAATTGCTCAAATTTAAAAATAGGAGGGGCAAAAATGTCAGACTTGCATTGTAACTTTTTTTTAAATGATGGCAGTGCTACAGCAAAAGATATAGAAAATTTGATTAATCAAGTAAGGAAGAAAGTATTTAATGAAACAGGAGTTAACTTAGAATTAGAAATAAAAATAGTTGGAAGGAAATAGAAATTGTATAAAAAAAAAATTCTAGTAGTTCAAGGAGGCAATTCAAAAGAAAGAAATATTAGTCTTCTAACAGCGAAATATTGTACAAATGCTATTAAAAAATTAGGTTATAAAATAATAAAGTTTGACCCAAAGTTTTCATCTTTAATTGATTTAAAAAGAAACAATCCAGATTTAATTTTTAATGCACTTCATGGAGAAGGAGGAGAAGACGGATACATTCAGAGTTTTTTTGAGTATCATAAAATACCCTATACACACTCAGGAGTAGTATCATCAATGGTTACAATGAACAAATATCTCTCAAAGAAAATTTTTATTAAAAATAAAATTAGAACACCTAAATTTTATTTTATAGATAATAAAAATAATTCAGTATTCGATTTAAAAAGACAGTTAAGTAAAAATCTAATTAAATTTCCTGTGGTAATTAAGCCAAATAATGAAGGATCAAGCATAGGAGTTAAAATATGTAAAAACTTTAAATCTTTAAAACGCGAATACAATAAGTTAAGTAATTTTTACGAAGAGCTTTTGATTGAAAACTATATTCCAGGAAAAGAAATCCAAGTTGCTGTAATGGGAAAAAAATCCTTAGGAGCAATAGAACTAAGACCGCGAAGACAGTTTTATGATTATTATGCAAAGTATAGAAAATCTTCAAAAACTGAACATGTGATGCCAGCTGAAATTAGCAAAAGTAAATATCAAGAAGTTCTCAAACTTTCTGAGAAGACAGTAAAAATATTAAAATGCAGAGGTGTTGTGAGATGTGATTTTAGGTTCTATAAAAATAAATTTTATCTACTGGAGGCAAATACTCAACCTGGTATGACAAATTTATCTTTGGTACCAGAGATTGCTAGATACAAAAATATTTCTTTTGTAAAACTAATCGATTGGATGATAAAAGATTCTACTATAAATAGATGAGAAAAAAAAAAGGTATTTTTTTTTGGATTTTTATACTAATTACTTTAACTACATATAATTTTTATATAGACAACAAATCATTCAGCACTTTTTTTGATTTAAAAAAAATAGAAGTTTTGGGAATTACAAATATTGAAGAAAATAAAATAAAGAACAAATTGAATATTTTAAAGGGAACTAATATCATTTTTGTTAATAAAAATAAGATTAATAATATTGTTAAGGAATTTTCTTTTATTGATAAGCTTAGTATTAAAAAAATCTACCCCGATAAAATCAGAATTACAATTATAGAGTTGGAGCCGATTGGTATTTTTTTAACAGAAAATAAAAAATTGCTCCTTTTAGAAAACGGTATATCTGTGATTCTAAATAATCAAAAAAATTTTGCTAATTTAACACATGTTAATGGAGTTGATGGGGATAAAAATTTTTACATTTTTTACAAAGATTTAATGAAAACCGAATTTGATATAAATTTAATTGAGGAAGTTAGATATTTTAAAACTAAAAGATGGGATATTATTTTAAAAAATGATAAATTAATAAGATTACCAATTATGGACTATAACAAATCTTTAAAAGAATTTGTCGGTTTTTATAGGAAAGATGAATTCAAAAATTTTACAGTTTTTGATTTTAGAATTAATGGTCAATTAATTTTAAAATAATAATGATTTTATGAAAGAAAAATTACTTGCCGAAATCAATGATGATAAAATTAATTATGCTGCGTTTTGCATTGATGAAAAAAATGGATATAAAATTCTAGTAGAAAAGACATCTAAAAATCTCGGAATTAATAAAGGTAAAATATTTAATATGAAAGGAGCATCAGAAATTGTCTCAAAAGACTTAAGGGATATAGAAAAAAAACTGGATAAAGTTTTTACAAATATTTCTGTTGTTATTAACGGTGATGATTTTTTATGTACAAATCTAACAGGATTTAAAAAACTTAATGGATCAAAAGTAGAAAAAAGGGATTTAGAATATATTTTAAATGAGGCAAAAAGCTCTATTAATAAAAATCAGGAAAAAAATTCAATCTTACATATACTTAATTCAAACTTCTTTTTAGATAAAAAGAAATATGATCAGGTACCACTCGATAAATTTGGAGATCATTTAAGTTTACATATGACCTTCATTTCACTTCCGAAAAATCATCTAAAAAATATAAATACTCTTTTTGAAAATAGTGACCTTAAGATTGAAAGAGTAATTAACAAACCATTTGCATGTGGAATAAATTTTATAAACCATAAAAAAAACCTAAAAGATTTTATTTTAATAAATTTCGATAAAGAATTTACTAGTATCTCAGTTTACAAAAATTCCTCTCTTATTTTCTTAAAAACTTTACCATTTGGAACCAATCTAATTTACAGAGATGTTGTAAAGTTATGCTCATTAGAACAAAATGAGGTTGAATCTATTATCGATGAATTAAATTTTAATAATTTTTTAGATACTAGTGCAAAAGAACTTGAAACGAAATTCTTTAAAGAATCAAATTTAACTAAAATTACTATTCAGCATTTTAAAAATATTATTGAGGCTAGAATAGAAGAAATGGTTAAAATTATTTTTAATAAAAATTCAAACTTTTTCGAAGACAAATATCCTGAGACATTTCTACTTTTTGAGGATGAGAAAATCAGAAAAAAATTAGGTTTTTTTTTTCAGAAATCATTTAAGGATGAAAATTTCCATAATACTTTAGACATTCATAGCTATGATAATTTTACTGTATTAAAGGGGGCAGCTGAGCTAATTTTTAAAGGATGGCATAAAGAGGCAATACCTTTTATTCATAAAAAAAGGTCAATAATTTCAAGTTTTTTTTCACGTTTTTTTTAAAATTTAACTTGTAGCTTTTCGTAATATTTGTTGTTTTCAACTCAAATTTTAATTTTTGTATAAAATCTACTTATGAGGGAAAAAAACCAAAAAACAATTAAAAGCCAAGTAAACTTCTCAGGGATAGGTCTACACTCTGGAATAAAAACGAATTTATCTTTAAGACCCGCAAAAGCAAATCATGGTGTAGTTTTCAAAAGAGTCGACCTTGATAAGAACAATGAAATTTTAGCAAACTATGCAAATGTTTCTTCAGCAAAATTGTGTACAAAAATTGAAAATAATTTTGGTAACGGCGTTTCAACTATAGAACATCTAATGGCAGCAATTTATATTTGTGGCATAGATAACTTGACCATAGAAATTGATGGCCCCGAAGTTCCTATCATGGATGGTTCAGCGAAAGATTTTTATGAGGTAATTTCAAAATGTGGCTCTATCACACAGAATGAAAAAAGAAAATTTATTAAAATTATAAAAAAAATTAATCTTAATGAAAGTGGCAAATCCATAAGTATTGAGCCTAGTGAAAATAACTTCTCTGTTGATTTTACGCTTAGCTATAAAAATCCGTTAATCAAAACTCAGTCTAATAAAATAAATTTTCAAGAAAAAGATTTAGAGAATATTTACTCAGCGAGAACTTTCTGTTTATTTGAGGACATTGAAAAAATTAAAGAAATTGGTTTAGCAAAAGGTGGTTCTTTAGAAAATGCTATTGTTGTCAAAGAAGATAAAGTTTTAAATAAAGGTGGATTAAGAAATAAAAAAGAATTTGTAAATCATAAAATACTAGACCTTGCTGGAGATTTTATGTTGGCTGGCTACAGAGTTATTGGCTCAGTAAAGTGTGAGCACGGAGGTCATGAGCTAACTAACAACTTCCTTAAAAAAGTTTTATCAGATAATTCTAACTTTACCATTACAGAAAACTCTTTTTCATCTTCAAATACAAGAAAAGTTATAGCATTTCCGAAAAGACTAGTTGTAAACGCTTAGCTTTTTAGTCCATTTTACCCTTTCGTTTTTTTTTGCTATTAATAGTTGATGCGAATATTTATATTTTTTTTTATCTCTATATTATTATTGATTTCATGCTCAAACAAAGAAGAAGAGGTTATCAAAACACCAACTTCAAAAAATCAAGCACTCGCCATTTATAAAGAGGGTTTAAAATACATGAACGAGTCAGATTTTTTTTATGCATCAAAAAAATTTTCTGAAGCTGAAGCCCTACTACCACAAACAGAATGGGCAGCAAAATCTGCATTGATGTCAAGTTATTGCCTGTACGCAATTAATTTTTATGATGAGGCAATATTAAATCTTGAGAGATTTATAAAGATTTATCCAGCAGATAAAAATCTTTCATACGCCCACTATTTGATAGCTATTAGTTATTACGAGCAAATTCTTGATGAAAAAAAAGATATCCAACCCTTACTGCTTTCAAAAAGTAAAATAGAGGATTTTATTTTAAAATTTCCAAATACAGATTATGCAATTGATTTAAAATTTAAACTTGATTTAGTTTTTAATCAATTAGCCGCAAAAGAATTATCTATTGCCAGATATTATATTAAAAATGAAAAATGGATTGCAGCAATAAATAGATTAAAAACTATTGTAGATGAATATGATAAAACAATATTTGTAGAGGAAGCTCTACATAGATTAGTTGAAATATATTACAAAATTGGTTTAGAACAAGAAGCTAAAACAGCAGCAGTCTTACTGGGATATAATTATAATTCAAGTGAATGGTATGAAAGATCATACAAAGTTCTTAATAAAAACTACAAGCCTATAAAAGTGGAAAAAGAGGATAAAGAAGGCGGCCTTGTAAAAAGAACCATAAAAAAACTATTGTTTTTAAACGATGAATAAAGAAAAAATTATTAATCAATATAAAAAAAAGGTTAAAAAACTTTTAAAATACAATAAATCATATTTTGAAAAAGACTCACCAATTATCTCTGATTCTGAATTTGATAAGTATAAATTAGAATTAAAAGAACTTTCAAATAAATATTCATTTTTAAAAAAAATTAAAGATCTTGATGAATTAATAGGCTCAAAACCTTCAGCTAAATTTACAAAAGTTAGACATTCTAAACAAATGCTTTCACTATCCAATGCATTTGAAAAAAATGATATGATAGATTTTAAAAAGAAAATAAATAATTTTCTTAATATTAATTCAGAAATACAATTATCATCTGAGCCCAAGATAGACGGTATTTCTGCATCGCTAAGGTATGAAAATGGAAAAATTATTTATGGTCTTTCAAGAGGCGATGGTATTTTTGGAGAAAATATTACTGAGAATCTATTAACTATTAAGGACATACCTAAAAACCTAATTAATCCGCCAAAGATAATAGAAGTTAGAGGTGAGGTATATATTGGAAAAAAAGATTTTCAAAAAATAAAAGATAAATTTGCAAATCCAAGAAATGCTGCAGGTGGATCATTAAGACAGAAAAACTCAAAAGAAACTGCAAAAATACCATTGAAGTTTTTTGCTTACGGTATTGGGGAAATACATCCACAAAATTTTGAAAATCAAACAGATTTATTAAGACAACTTAAAAACTGGGGTTTCCCGATCAATCCTTACTGTAAGACAACAAGTTCGATAGAAGAGATAGAGAAGAGTCATTCTGATTTAGAATCTTTAAGATCAACCTTGGATTATGATGTAGATGGTTTGGTTTTCAAAGTTAATAATTTAAATTTTCAAGATAGACTTGGTTCAACATCCAATTCACCAAGATGGGCTATAGCCTACAAATTTTCGTCAGTTAAAGCTAGTTCTAAAATTAGAAACATCGTTATTCAAGTCGGACGAACTGGTGCAATTACGCCTGTAGCAAAGATTGATCCAGTCACAGTTGGAGGTGTAGTTGTATCTAATGCAACTCTACATAATGAGGATGAAATTAATAGAAAAGATATTAGAGTTGGAGATACTATCAACATCCAAAGAGCTGGAGACGTAATACCACAAGTTGTTTCGGTTGATATGACTAAAAGAAATAAAAATAGTAAAAAGTTTGTATTTCCTACCAAATGTCTTTGCGGTTTTCCCACAAAAAAAGAGATTAGCATGAGCACAAAAAAGACAGATGCGGTAAGAAGATGTAATAGAGGATACGATTGTAGTTACACTGCAAAAGAAAAACTTAAACATATAGTTTCAAAAGATGCATTTGATATTGAAGGTTTAGGCAAAAAGGTAATAGATAACTTTTGGAAACTTAAATTTATTCAAACACCAGAAGATATTTTTCACTTAAATTATAAAAAAATAGAAAAATTAGAAGGTTGGGGCAAGCTCTCTATCAAAAATCTAGAAAACGCTATTAATAAATCCAAAAATATTGTTTTAGATAAGTTTATATACTCAATTGGTATTAGACATATTGGACAAGAAAATGCAAAAATTTTAGCCAATTTTTTTAAAAATTCAGATAAATTTTTGGAATTATTAAATGCAAAAAAAAGAAAATTTATCCTGAATAATTTAGATGATTTAGATGGTATTGGAGATACACAAATTAAATCTATTGATGATTTTTTCTCAAATAATAAAAATAATGAAATTATCAAATCTTTTATGTCAGTATTAAATATAGAAAATTATCAAAAAAATATTAAAAAAGGAAAGTTAAGTAATAAAAATATTATGTTTACTGGTGGATTTGAAAAAATGAGCAGGTCAGAAGCAAAATCTTTAGCAGAAGAAAATGGCGCAAAAATTCTTGGAAATGTAACAAAAAAACTTGATTTTTTGGTTATTGGAAATTCTAAGCCTACAAAAAATAAAATTGAAAAGGCTAAAGAGCTCAAAATAGAGTTAGTAACAGAGGAAAAATGGTACGATTTGTTAAATAGGTGAACAAGCATTTATAAGATCATTTTTCTCATTATGACTCATAAATTTGAATAAGTTTTTCTTTACTTTCTTGTGATAACTATTGATCCACTTAATTTCTGTTTTATTTAAAATTTTTTTATTAATGAGATCTTTTTCGATCGGAGCAATGGTTAACTCATTAAATCTATTTTTCTTAATGTAAACCAAATTTTCAATTCTAATTCCAAAAGATCCTTTTTTATAATACCCAGGTTCATTGGATAAAATCATACCATTTCTTAAATTTAATTTATTATTTTTAGATAAAGAATAGGGGCCTTCGTGTACATTTAAAAAAACTCCCACGCCATGACCAGTTCCATGTGGATAGTCTAAATTAATTTTTTTTAAAAATTTTCTTGCGTTATGGTCTACTTGTGATCCAGTAGAATTATTTTTAATTTTAAAATTTGAAACCGCAATATGCCCCTTTAAAACACGTGTGTATATATTTTTTATATTATGAGAATTGTTATTTAAGGAAATGGTTCTAGTTACATCTGTTGTTCCAAACTCATATTGGCCTCCAGAATCTACAAGGTATAATTCACCGTTTCGCAAAATTCTGTTAGTTTTTAGAGATGCTTTGTAATGAATGATCGCACTATTTGGTCCAGACCCAGAAATTGTATCAAAACTAGGAAATTTATAGAACAAACTTCTTTTTCTAAAACTTTCAAGTTTTCTCTGTGCAAAAATTTCACTGATTCTTTTTTTTCGAAAATTTTTTTTAAGCCAAAATAAAAATTTAGTTAAAGCTATTCCATCAATTAAGTGTATTCTTTTCATATTTTGAATTTCAATATTATTTTTTATTGATTTAAAAAAGTAAATAGGATCAATTTTTTCAATTATTTTATTTTCTGTTCTAAGAAAATTTTTATAAAACACCGAACAAGTCAAACTGTCTAACCAAATTTTTTTATTTGAAAGTTTAAAAAGTATTTTTTCTAAGTGATCTTCATTTAAAGTATTTTTTTTTATATTTTTAATATTTCTGACTTTCTTTGGATTTGAAAAAAATATCATTTTACCTGTTTTACTAATTAATAATCTTGAGTTTGGAATTGGAGAATGATTTGTATCATGACCTCTAATATTTAAAACCCATGCAATATTTTCTGGAGCTGTTACAAACAAATAATCAATTTTGTTCTTATTGAGTAAGTTTTTAACTAGGCTAATTTTTTTTGAAATTTTTAGTCCAGTTTTTTTTGGAGATATTGAATAAAAGGGTTTTAGTTTCCTTTTAGGTCGATTTAGCCAAGTTAAATCTACTAAATTTTTTTCTATTGGTTTTAATTTTACATTTTTAATTTTAAAAAAATAGTTTAATTGTTTTTCTGTGTGTAATTTCGGGTCAAAACCAAGAACAATTTTTTTTGATGTTTTTATAATGTCTTTTGGAAATTTATCGGGTATTGTAATAATTTTATACTTTTTACCTGACTGATACTCTGCTTGAATTGTATATCTTCCATCCACAAAAAGATAATTTTTTTTTTTTAAAATGATAGCAAAACCAGCTGAACCAGAAAAATTAGTAATAAATCTGAGTCTGTCCTCTGAAGGATGAACATATTCATTAAAATATTCATTATTTTTTGGAACTATATATCCGTCAATATTAAATTTTTTAAATTGTTTTTTAAAAATACTCATTATTTAATTAATTTTTTTTTAAGTCTTGCCCAACCAGGACTCCTGTATTCCTCATTTTCATCAAAAATTTTATCTTGATTAAAATCAAAATCGTCTGATACCTCTCTAACAGGCTCTTCATTTTTATCTATGTTTTCATCAGGAAGTTCGTTTACAAACCTTGATGGTAAACTATCTATCCATTCCCCATGCCAAGCTCTTTGCATAGCAAACGATATATATGCGTTCTTTTTTGCCCTAGTTACACCAACATAAGCCAATCTTCTTTCCTCCTCCAAAGCTTGGTCTCCTTTTTCTTCCAACGATTTTTGATGAGGAAACAAACCTTCCTCCCAACCTGGTAAAAAAACTGTATTAAACTCTAACCCTTTAGCAGCGTGAATAGTCATTACATTAACTCTTTCATCACCCCATTCTTGATCAATTGATGTTGCTAAAGCAACATGCTCCAAAAATCCTTGAAGATTTTCATAATCGTGCATAGCTCTTAAGAGCTCTTTTAAGTTTTCAATTCTATTTTCATTTTCAAGATCTTTTTTGTCCTTTAACATCGCAGAGTAACCAGATTCATCTAAAACGATTTTTAATAAATCATAATGTTTTTTGTTTTTAAGGTCAGATCTCCATTTAGTAATTAATTCTAGAAGATTTTTAATCACAGATCTAATTTTCGGTTTAAATTTATTCAACTCAAGTAACTTTTGAGCAGAGTCTTCCAAACAAGATTTATTTTTTGAGGAAAAATCGTGGAGTTGTTTTAAAGTAGAAGCACCCAAACCTCTTCGAGGTGTGTTAATAATTCTTTCGAATGCCAAATCATCAAATTTTTGATTTATTATTCTCAAGTAACATATAGCATCCTTTACCTCAGCTCTTTCATAAAATTTTATCCCTCCAATAATTCTATAATTAATTCCAATTTTTAAAAACCTTTCTTCGAACTCTCTTGTTTGATATATCGCTCTCACTAATATAGCAATTTCATTTAAAGAATTATTTTTTTTTTTATTTTCCTCAATAATATCTCCAATAACTTGAGCTTCCTCTTTACCGTTTTTATAACAATTCAGTTTTACTGAGTCCCCCTTACCACCATCTGACCAAAGTTTTTTTCCTAAGCGATCTTTGTTATGAGAAATTAAAAAAGATGCAGTATCTAAGATATTTTTAGTAGACCTATAATTTTGTTCTAATCTATAAATTTTACATTCAGGATATACCTTATCGAAACTCAAAAAATTTTTAATTTCAGCCCCCCTCCAACTATAAATAGACTGATCATCGTCACCTACACAGCAAATATTTTTATTATTATTTACTATTAAATTTAACCATTTATTTTGTATAAAATTTGTATCTTGGTACTCGTCTACCAATATATATTTAAAATTATTTGAATATATATTTCTTATATCTGGATTTTTTTCAAAAAGTTTAACGCAATATAAAATCAAATCTCCAAAATCACAGGAGTTTAAATCTTTAATTTTTTTTTGATAAATTTTATATACTTTTAAAATTTGGTTATCAAAAATATCCTTTTTTGATAATTTCACTTCTTCTGGTAAGAGACCTTTATTTTTCCATCGATCAATTAAAGAAATTATAAACTGAGGTGAAATTTTCTTTGCATCAATATTTTCAGCCTTACAAATATTCCTAATTAATTTTTTTTGGTCGTCTGTATCTAGAATTGTAAAATTACTCTTGAGACCTACAGCCTCAGCATGTCTTCGTAAAAATTTTACACTAATAGAGTGAAATGTTCCTAGCCAAGCTAAAGAATTAATTTTTCCTTTTAAAATATTTATTACTCTATCCCTCATTTCTTTAGCTGCTTTGTTAGTAAAAGTGACACACAATATTTGATTAGGCCAAGCTTTTTTCTTTTCAACAATATACGCCAATCTAGATGTAAGCACTTTAGTCTTACCAGATCCTGCACCAGCAACAACTAATGAAGGTCCTTCTGTATTCTCAACCGCTGATAATTGCTGCTTATTAAGCCCTTGTAAAAAATTTATTTTTTCTGTCATATTCAGTTACTTTTATTTTTATATTTATATGCTTATAAAACAACCTAATGAAAACTTCAGCAATTAAAACTATTAAGTCTTTGTTTAACTTACTAAGTGTTAATAATTTAAAAAAAAAATTTAACAAAAGCCCAATCATTACGGGGATAGTATTAATAATATTAATAATTTTAGTTTTTTATTTTATTAGACCATATTTTTTAAATTTTAATTCAGAAAAAGAATTCATTGAAAATAAAATCAACCGTGAATTTAAAATTAATGGAAAAATTAAAGGAAATATAAATTATAATTTTTTTCCTTCACCAAGGATAAAAATAAAAAATATTGAAATTAAATTTAATCAGCGAAGTGAGAAAATAAGTAAAATTGATAATAGCTACATTATTTTATCACCTCTAAGTCTTACAAGTATTAAAAATTTCAAGTTTAATAATTTTTTAGTTTCAGAACAAAAGGTTAAAGTTTACCCAAAAGATATTAAAAATTATTTAATTTATTTTTCGATGAAAAAAAATAAAAATATTTTAATTAAGAATTCTGAAATATTTTTTCAAAATGACCAAAATGACATTGTCGCATTTGAGGATTTTAATTTAAATCAAAAAGTTCAGAAAACAAAAAATAAAATCGATATAAATACAATTTTTTCTCAAAACAGAGTGAAAATAAAATTTTTAGATAATTATAATGAAAAAAAATATTTTACTGCATCAATACCTACATTAGAAAGTTCAGTAGACATTATATTTAATAAAGATAGCAATATAGAGAATTTATCAGGACAACTTAAACTTGATTTATTCAAGAGTATTTTATTGATCAATTTTGAAGGTTCAAAAAATTTTAAAATATTAAATTCTTTTTTCAGGAATAAATTTTTAAATTCTAAAATTAACGGAAAAATTTCTTTTGATAATGGATTTTATTTTGATTTAGATACAGAAATAAATAAAATAAATCTTAGACAATTACTTTTTTATTATTTTTCTTCCAGTGGGGACCAAAGTCAAATTATTTCTGGTTTGAGTAAAAAATTAAACGGAAAGATAAAAATAAATAATAAAAGTTCAAATTCTTTTCTCGGTAGATTAAATAACTCTAAAGCAACATTGATTTTTGAGAGCGGAAAATTAAAGATAGAAAATGGTTCGACAACTTTTTTTGATGGAACTAAGCTAAATTTTAATGGTTTGTACGGTGACTCTCAAGGATTTCCTAAACTTAATTTTACTCTAAGTTTTTCAACTGAAAATGCTAAAAAATTTTTAAAAAAATTTGATTTACACGATTATAGTGAAAATAATTTAGAATTTATCGTTAAAGGCTTTATAAATCTTCAGGATAAAAAACTTAAAATTAGTAATATTATTAAAAATAATAACGAAAGAATAAGCAGAGGTGTAATAATGAAAATTGAAAAAAAGTTTAATACTTTTGTAATTAAAGACAGCAACTTAGACTTACTTGATTTTTTTAAACTAAAGAAATTTGCTAAAGAAACATTTTTTTTAGAATAAAATTATTTATTTGGTTTGATCATTTTGATTGGGTTTACAATCCTAAAAAATTCTTTTTCATTTACTAATCCAGTTTTTAGGGCTTCTTCTCTTAAACTTGTTCCATTTTTTAACGCCTTTTTTGCAATTTTTGCGGCATTGTCATAACCAATGTGGGGAGATAAAGCTGTAACTAACATTAAAGAATTATCTAATAAAGATTTTATTCTTTTCTTATCTGCTTTAAGACCTTTAATGCAATAGTTGGCAAAACTTTTTGAAGAGTCAGACATTATATTAATAGACTGAAGTATATTGTGAATTATTAAAGGTTTGAAAACATTAAGTTCAAAGTGCCCGTGCGAACCAGCCATAGTTATTCCATTGTGATTACCAATAACTTTTACACATACCATTGTAACAGCCTCACATTGAGTTGGATTTACCTTTCCTGGCATTATGGAAGAACCAGGTTCATTTTCAGGTAGTAATAATTCACCATATCCTGCTCTTGGCCCCGAACCAAGGAACCTTATATCATTTGCTATCTTCATCAGACAGACAGCAGTTGTATTCATAGTTCCAGAAAAATTAACTATTGAGTCATGTGCAGCGAGGGCAGCAAATTTATTTTTTGCTGGTTTAAACGGTAATTTAGTTATTTTTTTTATTTCCTTAATTATTTTTTTATCAAAATTTTTTCTTGTATTCAAACCGGTCCCTACAGCAGTTCCACCCTGCGCTAAATAATAAATCTCATTTAATGCCCTTTCGATCCTTTCTATGCATTTTTTTAATTGAGAGTGATAACCTGAAAATTCTTGACCTAAAGTAAGCGGTGTTGCGTCTTGTAAATGTGTTCTACCTAATTTAACAATTTTGTTAAATTGTTTCACTTTTATTGAAAGTTCTTTTTCTAATAATTTAAGAGAGGGAAGTAATTTTTTTTTTGCTTTCATTGCGATGGCAATATGCATTGCCGTAGGAAATACGTCATTGGTAGATTGAGATTTATTTACATGATCATTTGGATGAACAGGTTTTTTTGTACCCATTTTACCACCCATCATCTGTATTGCTCTATTGGAAATTACTTCATTAACATTCATGTTGGTCTGTGTACCAGACCCAGTTTGCCAGACCTTAAGAGGAAAGTGATTATCAAGCTTGCCTTTTATAATTTCATCAGAGGCTTTAATAATAAATTTCGCAATTCTTTTTTCTAAGTCACCGTTCCTTGAATTAACAATTGCTGCAGCTTTTTTAACAATCGCTATAGATTGAATTAGTATTGGTCTTACTAGAAAATCTCCAATATCAAAGTATTTATTCGATCTTTGGGTTGAAGCTCCCCAATACTTATCACCAGGAACTTTTATTTTACCTATAGAATCAAATTCCGTTCTATATTTCATTGATATAACCAAGTTATATTATACATATAAAATTGTAAATAATTTATAAACTAAGTGTGGAGATTTTATGACAAATTTTAATAGTGTAAAAAAGTTTATGAAAACTTTTGGTCAAGAAGTCAAGACAAAAGCAGGTTTTCCTGAAGAAAAAATAATAAAATTGAGATACGATCTAATCAAGGAGGAGCTTGATGAATTTGATAAAGCTATTAAAGAAAAAAATCTTAAAGAAATTGCTGATTCGCTTACAGATATACTTTACGTAACTTATGGGGCCGGACATGCTTTCGGGATAGATCTAGATAAGTGTTTTGATGAGGTACAAAGATCCAACATGAGCAAATTAGGAGAAAATGGTAAGCCAATTTATAATGAACAAGGAAAAGTTATGAAAGGTCCAAATTATTTTGAGCCAGATCTAAATAAATTTGTAAAAGATTAAAAAGAAATTTTAAAATTTTGCAAGTGTGTGAATTATTTTTTCCCTTCTATGAATAAATGGAAATTTTAAGTTGTAAAAATATCTCGCAAAAGTGGCTTCATTTTCAAAAATAATTTTACTCTTTTCTCCTATTTTGAAATCCTGATAATTTATTTTAGTATTATCGTACATTATTTTTTTTTCTCTGTTTAATGAGTAAAGGTATGCTTCATTATGTGATGCTATGTTTACATATTGACGAGTTTCATGCAAAGGCATTTCTTGAAATGAAAACATGTTGACAAACAAATTAACTTTTCCATTTTCTAATAAATTCTTATTTTCAGCAGGTACCAAAAATAATCGACATGTATCATCTAAGAGGTCTTTTTTATTTTCAACTACTTTAATTAAATTATCCTTAATAGAATTATTTTTTTTTAAAACTAAGTAATCTTGAATCAAAGCTTGAGGTAAATTAACCGAATATATTTTTTTGATATTCTTTAAATCTAAAATGCCATGAACAAAATTTGCTTTACCATCACCTATAATACAAATGTTGCCATTTAAAATATTATTATCTGATAGTATTTTTAATACAATAGAGTGGATTATTAATTCCCAATTGAATAATCTATATTGTTTATTACAAATAGTTTTATATTTTTTAATGAAAGAGTTTTGAAAAATTTCTTTTTTAAATAATATTAATTGAGGCACTATACTTAAGTATGATTTAAAAATTCTTGATTTGCTTAATTTTACAAAGGTTCCGCTATTCATTCCTTCTTCAATATTTTTAAAATCTCCTTTGAGCAAATGTCGTTCTCCATAGGAAGACATATTTTTAATTGAATTTTTTAAATAAGAACTTAGGGAGTCAATAATTTCATTCATTTAATTTTAGTTTAATAATAAAAAAAAGGGTTTTTAAGCAATTTATTATCAAATAGTTTTTTATTTAAATCTATTTTTTTTTCAAAGAATTTTTCAACGACATCGTCATTAAATTCAACTCTCCTAGAGTATCTAATTTCCAAAGATTTATCTTGATTCTCAGGTTTTATATTTAAAATTGATTTATTTTTAATTTTTTCTGCAAGAGAGTGAAACGCAGATTTAACTGTCGACATACTATATTCGAAAGGATTATTTTTTAGATTTGACATAGCATGATATAAAATTGGACCGCTATCCAAACCTTTTGAAAGCAAATGTATCGTTGCACCAACTAAATGTGGATTGTCATCGTACAAAGACCAAAAATTACAATCAGTTCCCCTGTAAAATGGTGACACACCCATATGAATATTTAAAGCCTTGTTCTTTACTAAAAAATCAACGAGGTCACCTTTTATATAACTGCTTCCAAATACAATGTAGCAATCACTGGAAAGAAAATTTTTTAGATTATTTAGAGGCAAAGAGCTTAAAGTACGTGCCTTTATTCTCATTAAATTTATATTCGTTTTATTATTTTTATTAAATTTAAATAAATTTTCTTGCGTTTTTATAACCTCATTAAAATATTTTTCCATTGTTTTAGAAGGTGGATAGTTTCCTGGAATTTTACCCGCTGAATTATTTACGTATTCTTGAACTACATTTAATTCAGTACAAACTTGTGAAAGCAAATTTATCAAATATTCGTGCCTTATTTGACAAAAAGTAAAAAGAGTAATTTTCATTAGTTTATCATTTTCATTATTGTGGAATGATCTTCTCTTGCAATTTCTAAATTTGAATTATTAATTTTTTTCATACCTTTTTCTTTTTCAATTTTCATAACCTGCTTAAATCCTAATTCTATGCCTAAATTTTTTAAGATATTAAGAGTTAAATTGTTGTAACTACCACTTGGATGGGACATGCATTTAATTTTAGATTTATTTAAATCCAAAGTTTTTGATAAAATTTCAACATTATTCATATATTCTTTCAATTGCTCTTCCTCATTTAAATTTTCGATTTTTGTTGGATGAGTATGAGAATGCAATCCTACCAAATGCCCCATAGAATTTAAATTTTTTAAATCTTTCTTACTTAAAAATAATTTATCAAAATATTTTTCAGGCATAAAATCAAATTCTTTGAACATTCTCAGCATAGTTTTACTATAAAGTTTTTTCCCCAAATAAACATCTCTTACCAATCTAAATTTAATATCTGATAAACTATAGAAAGGTGATTTAGTTTTGATCGAATTTATCTTAGTCTCATTTTGTTTGTAGAATTCATCAAGATCCTTGTCTAAAAGTTTGAAGAAAGATTTGTAAAACTCGTCTATATTTTCAAAAAAGTTTGTCCTAAAAAATCTATATATTTCCAAAAAATCAGGTTTATCAGTTAAAAGAGACGATGGAACAAAAAAAAATGACTTAATTTTCAAATCTTCAAGTATCGGTAATGCGATATCGTACTGACATTTTATTCCATCATCAAATGTAAAACATAGGTCAGTATTTTTTAATTTTTTTTCTTTTAACCTAATTAAAAAATCCTCAGCGTTTAAAATATTTTTTCGACCAATAAATTTGACAATTTTGTAAATATCATCACAAGATATTGATCCATCTGATATTTTGAAAAATTTATTATCATGAAAGTAATGAAACATTATTCCGTGATAAAAATTATTATTTTTATTAAAATACATATGAAAATTTGTTAATGGGGCGTTTTGTTGCAAGGTGCCCCTGACCTTATAAATTTAATTCAATTAAGTATTGAGTAAATTACGGCAACAACAATTAATATTTCCCATCCACTCATTTCGACTCCTTTCGTTAGAAGTCATTATATATTAAGGGGCGTTCTGTTGCCAGGTGCCCCATACCCCGTTTACTTAATTAACAAGTTAATTAAGCAG
>MDSW01176722.1_pt1 | contig 31667 bp, 26 predicted proteins | sample 811171 | NCBI WGS metagenome assembly MDSW01 (sample SAMN05326641, study PRJNA326480) | marine metagenome | isolation source: seawater | place: Atlantic Ocean: North West | collected 2012 | reverse complement strand
TGATGGGGAATAATGTGAAAATCATTAGCTGTTCCTGCAACGGTAAAGTCCGAGTGCCATCCAATATAGTCCGCTGTTGAACGAGGGCCAGGAAAAGTCTAGTTCTACAATTTTAATTAACAACGGCATAAATTAAAACAGCCTTAAGATTTTAAGGTGAATAAAAGGATGCTGTATGAAAATTAAAATATTTTTCTTAACAATTTTTTTAACTCTAAATTTAATAACTTTAAATTTAAAGGCTAATGATCAATTAGATTGTAGTTTTACAAAAAGTTCTGTTCCATGTATCGAAATAAGCTCTAATATTTCTAATATTTCAGAATTTAGTAAAAAAAGTTTAAATAAAACAACTATAAATAGACAAGAAATTGAGGAAAGTGGCTCAGTTGATTTGATCGATGTATTAAACAAACATCCGAGCATAAATATTACCCAATCAGGACCAAGGGGACAGCAAGCATCTTTGTTTATGAGAGGAACAGGATCAAATCATACGTTGGTTTTAATTAACGGAGTTGCTATAAATGATCAGTCAACTACTCAAGGTTTACACGATTTTGGAGTTGATTTTATTCAAACAATACAGAAGGTTGATATTTATGAAGGTCCAAGCGCAACAGTATTTGGACCAAATGCAATTGGAGGAGCAATAAATATTATAACAACTGGAGATTATAGAAATTATTCTTCAATATCTCATGGAACAGGAGATAGTAATTTATTGATAAATCAGAGTTTTATTAAGGATAACTCCACAATTTATAATTTTAAAATAGCAGGTGTCAAAAGTGAAAGTAAAAGTGCAAAATTTAATGGTAAAGAAAAAGATAAGACTGAGAATTTTTCTACAAATTTAAATTATGAAAAATATTTAGAAAAATATAAGTTAACAAATTCGATTTACCTGAGAAAAACAGTATCTGAATATGACAGTAGCGCTACAGATGAAATTGGATATGAAGGTGATAACGAGATGCTATCAACGCAATTAAAAATAAACAGTTTAAATCCTAACTATAAAGACCAATTAACTTTTTATTATAATCTTTACGATAGAGAGTATGATGAAAAAGGAGTGATTGATTATTATGATAGTAACTCGATAGGAATTAAATATGATTTAAAAAAAATACTTGATGAGAGAATATCATTTGGTTTAGGCTCCGAATACAGGTACGACTCTGCAGAGTTTGAGAATAACGGATCTTATTCTGCCTCAACAAAGGGAAATAATGATAATTTATCCATATATGGAAATCTTGGTTATAATTTTTTTGAAAATTTTAATCTTTCTTATTTTATTAGAGGTGACGAAAATAAAAGAACAGGAAACAATTTATCAAATAGAATTAACCTAGAAAAGTACTTTAAAAATTTTACATTTGGTGTTGGTCGAAATGAAGGCTATAGAAATCCAACGATTTACGAATTATTTGGAACAGATAATTTTGGATATTCAGGAAATAAAAATTTAAATCCTGAAAAAAGTCAATCAAATGAAGTTTACTTATCGCACAAATCGAATGGTATATCTTGGAATATAAGAGGTTTTAAATCAAGTATTTTTAATCAAATTGAATATAAAAACAATAAGTATGTAAACAATTCAAATAATTTAAATTTAAATCAATCAGGAATAAACTCTGATTTGAATATTAAATTTTTTAATAGTGAAATAGAAATGTATACCTCGTTTTTATCCTCAAAAAAAATTGATAATTCAGATCAATTGAGGAGACCTGAAAAAAATTATGGATTTAAATTTAAAAAAGAAATTAACAATAGTTTAGTAGGGCAATTTAATATAAATATAGATTATAGTCATTATGGAAAACATTTTGATACTCATTCTTCAAATTTTAGTACAATTGAAATAGATAACACAGACATAATAGATGTTTCTTTAAAAAAAGATTTTGGTATCTTCAATATGAATTTTAAGATTACAAATTTATTTAATGAAAATTATCAAAGACCTCATGGTTATTCTCAAAATGGTAGATTATTCAATATAGGTTTAACAAAAAGTTATTAGTTGAAAGTCTTTTAAATTTATATAATGATAATATCATTTCATGAATTATTTAAAATTTACCTTAGGTGTCTTGATTGTTTTGTCGGCAAGTAGGTTTGTTCCACATCCTCCAAATTTTACAAGTTTGATTGCTTTAAGTTTTTATTTACCAGCTTTCTTTGGAAGAAAATCTATTGGAATATTAGTTATAGCTTATGCTGTTACTGACTTTATAATTGGTTTTCACAATACGATTTTATTTACGTGGGGAAGTGTAATTTTAATAGGTTTAATGTCGCATTATTTTAGAACAAATATTAAATATAGGATACTTGGATCTTTTTTAGGAGCGACGGTATTTTTTATAGTTACTAATTTTGGGGTTTGGTCCTTAGGAGGATATAGCTATGATTTTAGCGGACTTATACTATGTTATTTTTTAGCTCTACCATTTTTTGGATATTCAGTATTATCTACCTTAATTTTTTCAGTTACCATTGAAGCAGTTTATTATTTCTGGCAAAAAAAAATAAGACAAACTATTTAAAATTTGATAACACGTGCAAAAAAAATTTAATAAATAATATAATTTGAGATGTCAAAAAAACCTTTAAATATAATGTTTGGTGATTTTACTTACTATAATCGTCACACTTTATATTCCCGCTACACACCTTTGGCTATTGGAAATATAGCACAATTCGCAAAACAAGAATTTGGTGATCAGATACAAGTGTCTATTTTTAAAAACGCAGAAAAATTTTTAGAAATAGCAAAAGAAAATAAACCTGATGTGGTAGCTTTTTCAGTTTATTACTGGGCACTCGATTTGACCAAATATGTTGCAAATCAATCGAGAAAACTTTTTGGAAAAGATGTTACCATTGTCCTAGGTGGTCCTTGTATAGATAGCAATAAAGAGCAACAAATCAAATTTTTAACTCAAACATTTCCTTGCGCAGATGTAGTTGCAGTAAATGAGGGTGAATTAAGTTTTAATAGTATAATTAGAAAATTATTGTCTGAAAAAAAGGACAATATTTTTAAAGATCCAATCGATGGAGCTTCTTTTATGCTAGGTGATCAGCTTGTACAGGGGAAGCCAACAGGTTTGAGCATGGATCTTAGTAAAATTGGATCTCCTTATTTAACAGGATTACTAGACGATTTTATGAATACAGATTATCAACCTTTAATCCAAACTTCTAGATTTTGTCCATATACTTGCGCATTTTGTGTTTCAGGTAAAAACAGAGGGAAATTAAGAGGCTATCCTTTAGAACAAGTTAGGGAAGAGCTAATTTATGTGGCAAAAAAATATGCTGATAGACCACACATGACAATGTTTCTGGCAGACGAAAACTTTGGAATTTTAAAAAGAGACGAGGAAGTTGCAGAAATGATTAAACAATGTCATATAGATTATGGCTTCCCTGAAAGTCTATTTTTTTATAACGATAAAAGATTTACTGAAACATCAAGAAAAATTATTGAAATTTTAGGTCCAATAAACCACATTGGATTGGCACTTGCCTTACAATCTGAAAACCCAGAAACATTAAAAGCAATTAATAGAAGAAATGTTACCGAAGACGAGATAGTTGCAGCTATTAGTTGGGCAAGTAAGCTTGGTATTAGAACTACAACAGAATTAATATTTGGTATGCCATATGAAACTAAAGATAGTTTTGTTAAACAACTAGATACAGCTGTAAATAGAGGTTTTGACTCAGTTCTTGCACATAACCTTTTTATAATGGATGGAATTGAGTTGAATAGACCAGAAAAAAGAAAAGAATTTGGTATTAAAACAAAGTTTAGAAATCTTGGTGTTGAATATGGAAAGCATGATGGCAATTTTTTTTGTGAGCATGAAGAGGTTGTAGTTGAAACTAATACACTTTCTTATCAAGATTTTTTAGACGTTAGAGGATTAAATTTCTTATTCTATGCAGTATTTGCATTTAATTATCAAAAATGGTTTTTTCAATTTATAAGACATGAAAGTATTTCTTTACCTGGTTTTTTTGATAATTTTTTGAAACCTGATCGTAATGAAAAATGGCCAGAAAAATACCTTAAATTTCTTGATGATTTTAAAAGAGCAGTCGAAGGAGAGCTTTTTGACACTAGAGAAGATATGGTTGAATACTATAAAAAAATTTATGAAAATAATAATAATGAAGTTGGTGATCCATCAAGAATTAACATAAGCTTTGGAGCAAGGCTTATTTATTTAGAAAATGACTGGATTGAAGAAGTGCTTATTAGGCATTTACAAAAATTTATCCAAAGCGAAATTTCCATAGAAAAAACTCAACTTGCGATAAAATTAATTAGTTTAGCGCAAAAACAAAGAATTAATTTAAGGCATATAAGTGAAATTGATCCTATTAATTTTTCTTTTGATATTATTGAATGGCAAAAAAATAAATTTAAAGATTCTTTGTATAACTTTAAGATGCCAAATAAAAATATTTTATTTAATACAAATGATAATCATAAATCAAAAATTGAAAGTTTTAACAAAAGATTTTCTAATGAAAAAGATAGCGATTTTTATTATGAAGCACTAGAATTTATTAGACCAATATCATTAACATTACATGATTTGTCGTATTCAGGAAAATAATATTAATTTATCTGAAAGGTATAAAAAAAATGAGTGATATAGGTCATAATAATCCACCTTTAGACCCTAGAGAAGCAATTGAAAAAAACATAGAGAGAAAAAAACCTATTCTAGATAGAGAGCCACAGTTTTATAAAGGCGTTCCTTTACCTAGCTGGATAGAATTGAGTTTAATAGATGTGTGTAATAGGTCATGTAGTTTCTGTCCAAAGTCAGACCACTCTATTGCTCCAGATACTTATAATAAAATGAGCAATGTTCTTATAGAAAAACTAATTAAAGATTTAAAAAAAGTTAATTTTCAGGGAGCATTTAGTTTTTGTGGCTATGGAGAACCTCTATTGCACCCAGATATTGTTGAAATTTCAAATGCATTGGGTGAAATTTGGGAAATCGAGGTTGTAACTAATGGAGATCCTTTAACTTTTTCAAATCTGAAAAAATTTTATAAATCAAAAATAACAAAATTAGTTGTTAGTATGTATGACGGACCTGAACAGGTTACAAAGTTTAAAAAATTAATGATTGATGCAAATGTACCAACAGATTTTATTGTTTTAAGAGACAGATGGCAAAAAGGAGAAGAATTTTCAGAGTATATAACTAATAGAGCAGGAACTGTTACATCAGGAAAACAAACAGATATCAAAGTTTCATCTAAAAAGAAATGTTTCTATCCTGCTTATCATGCACAAATCGATTGGAATGGGGATTGTTATTTATGTCCTCATGATTGGCAAAGAAGAAATCCAGTTGGGAATATAATGCAATCAGACTTTTTTGAAATTTGGAACTCAAACATATGGAATATTTATAGAAAAGACTTGTTTAATGGAAAAAGAGAAAAATCACCATGTGCACAATGTAATTGTGATGGCACAGTGCATGGATCAAAGCATATGAGTAGTTGGAAAAATTTTTGGAAAACTACAATTTAAAATGAAAAATATCAAACAAGCACAAAAAAAATTTACCTTCAATAAAGGTAAAATGATTGGAGATTTTGAAGGATATTACAAGAATTTTAAAAACCCTTTTTTACAAACAGAGAAAGAAAAATTTGAAATTACCAAAAAGGCGATTATTAATTATTGTCAGTGGATCAAAAGTAAAAGAAAAAAAAAACTAAAAATAATTGAAATTGGCTGTGGTTTTGGAATTTTAACTAAACAGTTATCCGAATTAGGATTTGAAGCATATGGAACAGATATAAGCCCGACAGCAATAAAAAAGGCTCAGAAAAATTCAAATTGTAAGTTTTATGTTTCTGACTTTATTAATGATGATTTATATTTAAAAATAAACCCTGATATAATTATTCTTTCTGAAATAACTTGGTACATTCTACCGCAATTAAAAAAGTTTATTCAATTTATTAAAAAAAATTTTAAAGATAAATATTTAATTCACACGCTTGCAATTTATTATCCTGGAAAACAAAGATATGGCAGAAACTATTTTTTTAATTTAAAGGGAATTTTAAATTATTTTAATTTAAAGTATATTGAATATGGAGAGAAATGGAATTCTGAAGAAGGTAGAACCTTTTTTTTAGCAAAAATTAAATAATTAAATGAGTTTAAATTTAACAAGTAATAAAAATGAGAAGCATAATAAAATAATTAAAGCTGCAATAATAAATCATTCCAATGGTAATTTTAAATTAGCTTCAAAGTATTACAAAATATATTTAAAAAAAAAACCTAATGATTATAAAGCAAATTTTAACTTTGGATCTTTATTAATTTATTTAAACGACTATGAGGGATCAATTTTCTTTTTAAAAAAAGCTCAGAAAATTAAAAAAAATCATTTTGCTGTATATTATAATCTTGGAATAATTTATTATAATTTAAATCTTTTAGACACTTCAATTAAATATTTTCAAAAAGCTATAAATTTAAATCCAAAAGATTTTGCATCTTTGAATAATTTAGCAAATATCTATAAAGAAAAAAAAAAATACAAAGAGTCATTAAAACTTTATAAAAAATCTATCAAAATAAATTCAAAAAATTATTATATATTCTATAACCTTGGAATAGTTTTTCATGAACTTGGAAAACATAGGGAAGCTATCAAAGCCTATAAAAGTGCAATACAAATTAATCCAAAAGATTATATAACATATAATAATTTAGGATCAGTGTTTAACGAGATAAAAAAAAACAACTCTGCAATAAAATGTTTCCAAAATTCACTTAAAATAAAACCAAATAACGCAAGTGCACTTAATGGTATGAGTATAGTTTGTCAGCTAAGAGGTGAAATTCAAAAATCTATAAATTTTGCAAAAAAAGCAATTAAGTACGAGCCTAATTCAATCTTATCACATCGACTGATAGCAAATACTAATATTACTAAACTAAATGATTCAAAAGAAGCAATTAACCAGAGTTATAAAGCTTTAAAAATTCATCACAAAGTTACAAATTTTTTTAATAGCTCAGTATCAGTTACAAAGTTAAAACATGATGTCTTACAAGCAAAATATATTTTAAAACAAAAATTGCATATTAATGGAATAAAAGAATTTATAAAAACAGGAGAAAAAATTCTTAAAAAGAAAATAAATTTTTTAGATAAAAAAAATATTGACAAAAAAATTATTCTTAGTTCAAAAGAAATAAAGCTTTTGATACCATATTATAAAAAGGAGTATATTTACAAATCTAAATCTAATTTAAAAAATTCGTTAAACCCTAAATTAAATTGGAGTGAAATAGAAAGAAATTATTTTAGTAGCTCAAATAAGCAAATAATTTATATAGATAATTTTTTATCAAAAGAAACAATTGCAGAATTAAGAAACTTTTGTCTTTTATCTAAAGTATGGAATAGAGAACATAAAAACAAATATTTAGGCGCAACTTGTGATAGAGGGTTTATTAGTGATATTCATCTAAATATAGCTAAAGATCTAAAAAAATTTTTGCCAAAAATTTTTGGAAATAGAGAATTACAAACTTTTTGGGCCTATAAATATGAACCAAAAATATCTAAAGGAATCAATATTCACGCAGACTCAGCTAAAGTTAATCTAAATTTTTGGATTACACCCAATGAATTTAATATTAATGAAAACTCAGGTGGGTTAAGGGTTTATGATGAACCAGCTCCAAAAAGTTGGCCATTTGCAAAATATAATAGAAATACAGAGGATATAATGAATTTTTTGAAACAAAAAAAATCTAAATATGTTGATATTCCCCACAGGTTTAACAGAGCAGTTTTATTTAATTCTGATTATTTTCATCAGACACAAGAAGTAAATTTTAAAGATAGGTACGAAGGAAGAAGGATAAACATTACTTACTTATTTGGAAGTAGAAATTTTTACGTTCCTGTTTAAATTAGAATAATAACTAAAATTAATGAGTTCATTTTCAATTATAATAGTATCCTTAAATACTAAGAAAGATTTTATAAAAACATTTAATTCAACCAAACAACAAAATTACAAAAAAATTGAAATTATAGTAGTAGATGGAAATAGTTCAGATGGAACTATAAAAGAAATTAAAAAATTAAAAAAAAATATTTCTAAATTTATAATAGAAAAAGATCGAGGAATTTATGATGCAATGAATAAAGGTTTAAGATTAGCTAAAAATGATTGGATAATTTTTATGAACTCTGGGGACCAATTTTATAATAAAAATGTATTAAAAAATTTATCCAAGCACTGTGTAGGAAAAGATAAAAAAATAATTTTTGGAAACACATTAATAAGTAATGCAAATTTTTCACATAAAGTAGAGGCCCAATATTTTACTTACAATACTTTGACAATGCCATTTTGTCATCAATCGGCAGTGGTTAGTTCAAATTTATATAATAAAAATTTATTTAATATCAATTATAGGCTGTCTTCGGATTTTAACTTTTTTCTTACTTGTTATAATAATAAAGTTAAATTTTTAAAATACGACAATATAATTTCAAAAATAAAACCTGGCGGTCAATCAGATATATTTAGACAAAAAGTATTTTCAGAAAATTGTAAAATATTTATTAAACGCAAACAATTACTAAAAGTATTTTTTTTATATTTGTTAAAAATTATTGAATTTTTAAAAAGTCTTATAAAAAAAATATTACCGAAAAGATTAATTATAAGTTTGTTAAAATTAAAATATAAAAATAAATTATAAATAAGTTTTATATAAATAAATGCTTTATTTTGAAAATTTAACTTCAAGCTTTCCAATTCTTGGAATTATTTTTAGTTTAATTTTATTTTTAGGATTTTATCAAATTGGTTCATTAATATTTACGATCAAGCCTGTTTATAATATATTCAAAGATATAAGTGAGATTAAGTATCAAAAAATATTTTTATCAATAAATTTGATTTTGTTGATTTTTTATCCATTGATATTATATATAGGTTCAATTTATTTATTATATCTTCTAGGATTTTCAGTTTTATTTTTTGGTATTTATAAAATTTTTAAGCTTCTTAAAAAATTTTCAAAAAATAAATTTAATAGGAAAAAAAATAATATTACATTTGATGAATTAACAATTTTTTTTGTTTTACTTTCCCTCTTTTTTTTATCTATGTCTCCAAACACACATGGAGACTCTTTGGGTTATCATTTTGTAGTTGCAAAAAGCATTTTAAAGAATGGTAATTATCCTTTAGATATAACACATATACACACTTTATTAGCTGGTTCTGGTGAACTGTTAATTTCTATAGGAATGCTTTTCGGATCTGAGCAGTTTGGAAGTATGGTACAGTATTCAGGTCTGTTTAGTATATTTGGTATTTTCAAAAGAATTAATAGTAATAAAAAATATTTTTTTCTTTTATTAGCAATTACAAGCCCAGTAATAATCTTCCTTTCCTCAACAGCAAAGCCACAATTGTTTCACGCTTGTGCATCTGCTGTAGTATTTTCAATGTATTTTATTACAAGACAGAAAAATTTAAATAATAATGAAAAAATAATTAAAATTTTTATCTCATTAACAATATTATTAGTTTCTTTCAGTTCTAAATTTAATTTTTTAGTTAGTGCAGGTTTATTGGGTTCATATATATTATACAATTCATTTCTTGAAAAAAATTTAAAGTATTTCATTTTAATATCTTTATTTGTTTTTATTATATTTTATTTTCCAATAGTATATTTTAAATACTTAAATTTGGGTGGAGCAATAACTCAATATTTTTTCTCTCCACTTCCCACACATTTATTAGGCATGCCAGAATTTCAAAATTATCTAATTAGATTTGCTAGAAACGATAATATTTTTGAATTAATTTTTCCAATTAGTATAAATCGATTTACTAATTCAATTGGTTTGGCTTTCATATTCTTATTATTTTTAAATTATAAAAATAAATTCTCAAAAATAACACTTTTAATGGTAATCATTTATTTTATTACTCATTATTTTTTTGGCCAATTCATTGGCAGGACTTTTTTGGAACCTTTGATATGGGTTCTATTAATATCTGCTAATTATGATTATAATACAAAGTTTAAATTCTTTGAATATTTTTGTAGACTTCAATCATATATTGTTATTGTTTCAATAATTGTTGGTGTTTACAATCTTTTCCCAGGTTCTTTGTCTAAGGTCTATAGAGATAAAGTCCTTAGCAATCATGCTAATGGATATTCTTTATTTAAATGGGCAAACTCAAAATTGACAAAAAATGATGTAGCCTTTTCGTGGCATCGATCAATTTCACTTGGTAATGCTAAATATTTATCTCCAGATTTACTGCCATATGTTAATTTTAAAGATAAAAGAAATCATATTTATGTTGAAAAAATTTTGAAAAAAAATCCAAAATATTTTTTGGCTTTCTCAGCTGTTGGCAGCAAACCTAATTTAAGTGTCTTTAAATATTGTCTTGGTAAATTGTTATATTTCGAAGAAAATTTAGGACAGTTTGAGACAAGAAATCCATTTAACAGAGGCTATATTTATAGTGGCTATATTTATGAATTTAAAATTGAAAATTTTCCAAATTGTGCGATTAATCCTAAAAAATTATGATTTTAGCTGCTATATCATTATTCATTTGCACTCTATTCGTTTTTTATAACAAAAAAATTGCAAAATTTTTAAATATTTATGATAACCCTGATAATTCCAGAAAAATTCATTCAAAAAAAGTAGCTTTAACAGGGGGGCTTATTTTATTGTTAAATGTCTTAATTGTTGAATGCTTCCTTTTTCTAAATTTTGATTTATTAGAAAATTTAAATCCTTTTAAAAGCAAAAAGGATCTTTTAATTTTCTCGTGTTCGTCATTTTTAATTTTTTTGATAGGTTTTATAGATGATAAAACAGGTTTATCTGCAAATTTAAAATTTCTCATAATGGTAATTATTACAATACCAGTTATAACAATTAGTGATGACCTTTTAATTCAGTACATTAGACTTTCATTTTTAGAGGAAACATATAAATTGCCATTCGGTGTCTCAATTTTTTGGACACTTTTGTGCTTCTTACTTTTTTTAAATGCTTTAAATATGTTTGATGGAATAAACTATCAAGTTGGATTTTATTCCATTTTTATTTGTATTTTTTTTATTCTTAATAATTATTTTTATGAATTATTCTTTACAATATCTATTGGTTTAATTTTTTTTTTATTTTTAAATCATCGTAATAAATCTTTTTTAGGAGATAGTGGTAGCTACCTATTGGCATTTATTTTTAGTTATTTTTTTATTAAATTTTATAATCAACCAAAAATAATTGGAGCAGATCATGTTGTTTTATTTATGCTTATACCTGGATTAGACTTGATGAGATTATTTATTACTAGAATTTATAATGGTAGATTACCATTCAGTCCTGATAAAAATCACATACATCATATTTTATTGGCTAAAAATAATTTAATTGTAACAAATATTAAGACGCAATCATTAATTTTTATTCCAGCGATTTTAGGTTTTTTATTTGGTTATGTTTACATATTTTTATTTATACAATTATTATTGTATTTTTTGATTGTGTTTCAAAAGATAAATTAATTTTTATAAATTACTACAATATAATATTGGAAATTGTTTATAAAAAAATTTTTGAATTTATTCTCTAAGTAAAATAAAATTTCAAAAAGTTTTTTTCCAAAAATATTATTGGGGAATAGAATTTTTTGATGATCAGAAGAGAATGATCTCCATGGATAAAATTTAACCACACCTTTTTTTTCGAACTGTTTCCACCACGAAATAGGATGGCAAAAAAAATAAAGATTTTTTTTATTTTTTTTTTTATTTGTAAATATATTTTTTATTTTACTTAGAAAAGTATCTGGATTGCTATAAATTATAATTATAGGAGCTTTCTTTTTTGATATAGAAAGTATTTTTTCTATTGCCTTTTTTTGTTTATTTTTATCAATATGATAAATTGTATGTAAACTTATAACGCAATCAAAATAATCTTTTTTAAATTTAATTTTGAAAAAATCATTACAATAAAATTTACCTTTTTTTCCAATTTTTTTTTTGGCAAAATTAATTGCTTGCTTTGAGAAGTCAACACAGTGTCTGTATTTAAAGTTTTTTGAATATAAAAGATATTCGTTGTATTGTATGGGCCCTGAAGCAAAATCAAGAATATTATTTCCTTTTTTAGGAATAAATTTTAATATTCTTTTTCTACAATCAGATACATATTTTTTTGAATTTAGTCTCAAATCCTCAAAAAGATTTGCATCCTCAAAGTGATTTTTATTTTTTTTCCAACCAGATGAGTTATAAAATTTATATATATTCATATTAAATAAACTAATATTAATTAAATGAAGGTTTTACACATAACAAACGAATTTACAAAAAAAAATTTTAGTATTTCGTCGTTGATTTTATACATATCAAATTATTTATATGAAAAATATAATTTTAAATTTTCTATTTTAACTTCAATACAAGAAAAAGAATTATTTGAGAATAAACATATAAATATATTTAATTTAGATAGTTGGTTTGACTTTTTTTTAAAAAAAAAAAAATTAACTGAGGAAATTTTAAAATATGACATAGTTCATATTCACGGTATTTGGGCTCCTATACAACTAATTTCAATAATTCTATGTAATAACTTAAATAAAAATTTTGTTATTCATCCACATGGAATGTTATTGCCAGAAGCTATGAGGGGAGGAGGTGTTGTTAAATACTGTTTTAAGTTGCTTTTCTTAGTTTTATTTAGATATTTTGTAAGTAGTCGTGTAAATTTTGTATCTATCACTCAGCAAGAAAAAAATGCGGTCAAGAAATTTTTTCCAAATTCTTCTGTTACTGAAATTTCAAATCCAATTCCATTCAAAAAAGATAAAATAAGTACACCAATAAAAAAAAAACGTTTAGTTTATTTTGGTAGGATACATCCTCATAAAAATTTAGATTTAGTTATTAAAGCATTTAAAAAAGCTAATTTAAATGATGAATGGAAATTAGATATTTATGGAATCAAAGACGATAAAGTTTATTACGAAAATCTAAAAAAAATAATTGGCTCTAATAAACAAATTGATATTAAAAATCCTATATTTGGAAAAGAAAAACAAGACATTCTAGAGGAGTCTTGGATAAATATATTAGTTTCTAAGTCAGAGGTATTAAGTTTATCAATTTTAGAATCATCAACTCATAAATTACCTAGCCTTGTGAATGAAAATATAGAAACTAAGGGTCTTGAAGATTCAATTATTTCTACAGAAACTAAATTAGATAGTATCACCAAAAATATTATAAAAATTTGTAATTGGACCTTAAAAGAAAGATTAAGCATAGGTGAAAATATTTCTGATAATGTTGAGAAGAAAACATCAATAGAAAAAATTTCAGAGAAGTATGAAGATTTGTATCACAAAATAAATCTTGAGGATAAAATTTATCAAGAAGACAATCAAAGGGTCTTTAGTTTTTTATTTCCAAAAAATATAAAGTTTTTAATTGTGACAGGTACTTATATGTTTAATTTAATGTTTTCTTCATTCATTGTCATTGCGTTAGTCATATTAGGCCATTATTCAATTGCTGGTGAATTAGGACTAGTTACAAGCTTTTGGATTACTTTGACTCAAATATTTTCTAGTAACATGCGAAGTATTGTTATTTCAGAGCAAAAAACTCAATACGCATTAATGACAATGGTGTACAGGATATTTTTTTCAATATTTTTTTTAATAATCTCATATTTTCTTTTATCAACTTTAATAAATTTTGAAAATACGGATTTAATTATTTTGTTTTCTATACTGATAATGGTTCAATGGATAAATGAAATGAATCTATCCCAAGCTGAGGTTCAAAACAAATTTGGGTTATTTAAAATTTTTACACTAATTAATTTGTTTACAGTAATCGCTTCAAGTATATTTTTATATTTCTCCTACTTTAACTATTTTAACTATTTAATATTAACTTATATTGTGTTTGTTTTTATATCTTTTTATGCTTATTATTTAGAACTATTTAAAATAATTTCTAATTTAAATTTTAAAAAAATTATTGAATTAAATTTAAAAACAATTGCATTTTTATCCTCATTTTCGATTGTAATAAGTAGTTTTGCGTGGCGAATTATGATTTATTTTATTTTTGATAAATCTTTAGCTGGTGTATTTTTTGCTTGTTTTTCAATTGGTTCTTTTCCAGGGACATTATTTAATTCTGTAATTGGACCGGCATTTGTTAAACAAAGAATAGAAATTTCAAGGAAATTGAAATCATTATTTTTTCTTTTGTTTATAATAATTTTATTATTTGTATTTATAAGTTTTTATTTAATTATAGGCAAAAATGAAATTGATTATCTTGCTACCGATTTTATCAGTTTTACAATTTCATTGTCTTTAATCGGATCTTATTTTATGAGCTATGCCATGTATTTAAGACATAAGAAAATTCAAAGTTCATTAGAATCCAGGTTTTATCTTTTTAAAAAAGATATATTTTATGGAATTTCTATAACTTTTTTAATACCCATTTTGTATTTTTTAGGAAATGTTATGGGAGTATCTTTTTCATTTTTTATAGCTTCGATTGTTGCACTCGTATCGTACTCTTTTGAAATAAAAAACTTTAAACTTAAATTATTTAAATAAAAAAGTTAAATGTCTCATTTATTTAAAGAAGAAAAAAAAATTTATTTTAAGTATTTTAAAATATTTATTATTTTAATAGTCTTTACGTTATTTTTATTTGGTTTTAATAATTTTAATGGAAATAAAATTAATTATATTAGTTTTTCTTTATTATCAAACTTTTTAATTTTTTTTGCTTTTAGAAGAAATGCATTTTTTTTTGAAACATTTTTTGCTTTACTCCTTTGGCTTGGTTTTTGGTTTAAATTAACTTGCACAATCTCTTTTACAGATGGCGTATTTAGAGAAGGCGTAGGAATTTTTGATTATTCCAAAAACTCTTTTGATGAGGTTTTATTTATATCTCAAATAGCAATTTTTTCATTTATTTTATCTGGATATTTCAGAGAGTTTGTTTTGTTTAAATATCCAAAAAAATTAAATATACAAAATTTTAAAAATAATCTTTTTAAATTTGGAAGAAAAAAAATATGGATAATTTTCATTATTTTAATAATTATAACAAGTATTTTAAACATTTATTTCAAAATTTACCAAAAAGGTTTACTACCGATATATGATATAAATTTTTTAATAAGTGGCATATTTAAATGGTTACTACTTTTTGGTTTGTCTTCAATTTCGGCAAGTTTAATTTTCTATGAATTTAATTTTTATCAAAAATTTTTTATCATATCTATATTAATCGCATTTATTGAAACTTTCTTTTCATCTTTTTCAATGTTGAGCAGAGGTATGATTTTTAATTCACTTGCTTTATTATATGGAATTTATAAATTTTCAAATAAAATTAATTCACCGAATAATTTTAATTACTATTTAAAATCTATTTTAACAATATTAGTATTTTTTTATATTTCAGTTTCTTCTGTAAACTATATAAGGGCAAACTATTTCTATGTTGGTAAATCTGTGAACATAACCGATATTTACAAAACAGAAATAATTGAGAAAAGTAGTAAATCCAAAGAAAAAAAATATTCAACATCAAAAGCTATTAATTTTGAAATTTTATACCTTATGATTAATAGATGGGTAGGTATCGATGGCGTTATGGCCGTCAATTCAAAAAAAGAATCATTAAGTTTGCCATTTTTATATTCTTCTTTTAATGAGAAAGCATCCAAAGAAACCCCAACTTTTTATGAACTATCCTTTGGACTAGAAGAAAACAGTGTATCACAAGATTTATATGAAAATGTAAAAGGCAACACTCTTCCAGGTATTGTAGCTTTTATATATTATAGTGGGTCTTATTACATTTTGTTTTTTTTAATATTTTTTTTATCAATTATATCGTCATTTATTGAATTTTTATCATTTAAATTGTCATCAAATAATTTAATATTTTCATCATTGATAGGACAGGTAATTGCTTTTAGGCTTATTCACTTTGGTTATTTACCTCATCAATCTTATCTTCTATTTGGGTCAATATTCCTAACTACTTTATTGATATATATTATTAATTTTTTTTTAAATTATAAAAATAAATGAAAAAAAATATTTTTTACTTATTAGCTCATCAAGATGATGAATTTGGCACCTTTATCGATATTATTAAAAGTATAAAATATTTTAATATTTACATTATTTTTTTAACTAGTGGTTACAAAAAAAAAATCAATAAATCAAAACTTTCAGGAAGAGATGTAGAAAGTATAAAAGTTTTGAAGAAAATTGGAGTTAAAGAAAAGAATATTATATTTTTAGGAAAAAAATGTGATATTCGATGCAATAAGCTATATCTAAATATAAACAAAGCTTATAAAGAAATCTACAATTTATCAAAAAAAATCAAACCACATAAATTAGTAACTCTTTCTTGGGAGGGTGGACATGAAGATCATGATGCTTGTAATTTAATTGGAAGAAAAATTGGTTATAAATTTAACATTATTAAAAATAGTAAAGAATTTTCATTATATAATGCATTTAAGACCAAATTAATTTATTTTAGAGTTTTTAATCCTATAAATAAAAAAGGTTTATTAGTTAGAACTAATTTTTATAAAAGACTTTTTTTAATCAGCTTATTATTTATCTATAGAAGTCAAATTAAAATCTGGTTTGGTCTTTATCCATTTATAATTTATCATTATTTATTTTTAGGGTATAATAAACTTCAACCATTAAACAAAAGTAAAATTATTAAAAAACCACATAGTGGAAAGCTTCTTTATGAACTTAGAGATTTTTGCAAATTTAATATTTTTAGAAGTAAATTATTTTATTTTTTAAATGATATTAAATAAAAAAATTGCAGTTGTGGTTCCAGTATATAATGTTGGTGAAGAAATCATAAAATTTCTTGGCAACATACCGGATTATGTTGACAAAATTTTTTTGATTGATGATTGTTGTCCTTTACAGACTGGCAAGTTAGCTGAAAAAAATTCAAATGATCATAGGCTAAATATTATTTTTAATAATCAAAATTTAGGTGTTGGAGGTGCTGTTAAAGTTGGTTATTTAAAATGCATTGAAAATAACATTGACATTGTAGTTAAAATTGATGGAGACAATCAGATGGACCCATCAGAAATATATACAATTGTTAATCCTCTAATTACTCAAAATTTTGATTACTCTAAAGGAAACAGATTTTTAAATAATGATAAAATTGAAAATTATCCAATTGTAAGATTTTATGGAAATATTTTCTTATCCTTTATGTCAAAATTATCAAGTGGATATTGGGATATTTTTGATCCTATTAATGGCTTTACTGCCATAAAAATAAACATTTTAAAAAAATTAAATCTTAAGATAATTGACAATGGCTATTATTTTGAATCAGACATGTTATTTAATCTTTATAATTTAAAAATAAAAATTAAAGATGTTCCAGTCAAAATCACATATCATAAACATCAAAAACAAAATCTAAACGTATTCAAGGAAAGTTTTAATTTTTTTAACAAAAATATTTCTAGAATTATAAAAAGAATAAAAACAAATTATTTTAGAAATAATTTCGGGTTGGGAAGTTTTTTTATATTCATGTTCTTACTTTCTTTTACATTTACTCTACTATATGGTGGAATAAATTATTTATATTACTTTTCAATAAAGGCTTTTGCTCCTACAGGTGTAATATTGATTAGTTCAGTATCTTGTTTATTAATGTTTTTATCTTTGATGATTTTTCTTATCATTGATAATTTAAACAATCCCAATAAATGAAATTTGATTTGTATTTAGATAATTTTTTTAGTTTAAAATTATCTATAATAATTGTTTTATTGGTTTCAGTTTTAACCCTAGTTTTATCTAATTATGTTTATTTATATGAGGATGAACTTTCATTACAAGATGCTTCTGAATATATTGCTTTAGCAAGAGACCCTAGTAATTATTTTAACTTAACACATCAGGGGGCGCTTAGAATATTTCCTAGTTTGTTAGTGTTTTTTTTTAAAATCATTGGAATACCAATTGAAATAAGTTTTCAATATTTAACTTATTTGTCTTTTACCTTTTTAAATTTGAAAATTTTTTTTTTGCTAAGGGAGTTTGAAATTAAGAATTATATAGCTTTACCATCTTTGGCTATTTTAATCTATTCTAATCACTCAGTAATATATACAGTGTTTAACTACTATCAATTATTAGATTTATTTACTTATATTTTTATAATTTATTTTATTGAACTAAGTAAAAAAAGTAATTTATTTTTATTATTCACAATAAGTTTACTGTCAGTATTAACAAAAGAATATCTTCTTGTGTTAGCTATTTTAGTTCATTTAAAAAATTTTCTTAAACTTAAAGATATTAAAGTATTAATCTCTATGACGATTATTTTATTAATATTTTTTATTCATTACAATCTGGCTGGATATAACAATATTTCTGAAGATAATTTAAATATTTTATCATTAACTAGCTCTTATTTTTTGTTGTTTAACACTTTTTACTCTTCAATGATTAACTGTTTAATTATTAACAAGAATATATACTTATTTTTACCATTTATAATTTTAATTTGTTCAAGATCTTTTATTCAATTGTTATTAAAAAATTATCAGATAATAATTTTTTCCCTAATACCGATAGGTTTTTCTGTTTTTCTTTATGGACACGTTGGTAATAATTTTTTTAGAGTATTCAATCATGGTTTTTTTATATTTATTTTTTATTCTATCATTTTTTTAACAAATAAAATTAGCCATAGTGGAATGAGTAATATTTTGTTTTTTATTTCACCAATTTTCTTTTTAATTGATTATTTTTATATAATTTTTAATATTTCGCAGTCGGGATTTTATAATTTTTTTCAATTTACTAGATATGAATTTTTTTCAGGGTATTATTTTTTTAATTTAATATTTTTTATATTAATTTTTATCAATTTTAAAAAAATTTTTTATGGAAAAGAGTAAAAAAAAAGACTTAGTAATTTTTGAATTAAATGAATGTGATTTTAAATTTTTTTTAAAAGGCTCAAAAAAATATAATTACCCATTAATAAAAAATTTTTTCAATAATAAAAAAAAATTAACTACATTTACTGTTGATAAAGTTGAAGGATATAATCTTGATCCATGGGTTCAATGGGTTACAGTTCATACTGGTATAAATTCCTCGAAGCATAAAGTTTATAGAATTGGTCAAATTCTTAATAATAGAACCAAACAGATTTGGGAAAAAATAAAAAAAAAAAAAATAAATTTTTCTTTATGGGGTTTATTCAATTCAAACCTTAGAAATAAAAAAAATATTGATTTATTTTTTCCTGATCCTTGGAGTTTCACACAAAAAGCTTACCCCAAAAAATATAATAATTATTTACATTTACCAAGGTATTATGCATTAAACTATCCAAATATTAAATTAACTAAATTTTTATTTTTTACTTTTTTATTTTTTAAAGAATTATTTTTTAGTAAATCTTTTTTTTATTTTACAAAAAATTCATTTCGTCTCCTAAATATATTTATTTCAAGTAAATATAAATCTTTTAATTATTATTTTTTTCTAGATTTAATCTCTTTAGAAATATTAAAAAATAATTTAAAAAGAAAAAAATCAGAAATTACAATAATAGGTTTAAATTCATTTGCACATTATCAGCACAACTTTTGGGATAATTCAAAATTTGAAAAATATTATTTTTGGTATTTAAATGAAATGATTAAAAAAATTATGTATATAGAAAAACTTTATGAATCAAGCATTTGCTTAAATGGTTTTTCACAGAAAAAAATTGATGCCAGATATCATTTTAGACCAAAAAACTTTGATAATTTTTTAAAAAAACTAAACATAAAATTTAAAAATATAAAACCAAACATGACTACTGGGGCTCAAGTATTCTTTAATAATTATAGAGATAAAAAAAATTGTATTAAGATACTAAAAAGTATCAATATTAATCAAAAATTTTTTTTTGAAGTTCAAGATTATTTGAATAAGAAACAAATATTTTTTAAATTTAATATTTTTTCTAATAAAGAAAAAATAAATTTAGATAATATTAATCATAGCAATTTTGGGGAATTTAATAAAAAAATAAAATTTAAATTTAAAAGTACAAATAAATTAATACTCAATGAAATTCTTAAAAATGTAACATTTGGCAAATCAACAAGTGAGCATATAAATACGGGATTATTGTATTTAAAAAGCTTTAAAATAAATAAAAAAAGAATACAAAACCATGAAATTTTTAAATATATAATTAAACACTTTAATTAGAAATTAGAATTATTATGAAAAAAATTGCTTTAATATTTGGGATTACAGGACAAGATGGTTCATATCTTGCAGAATTTTTATTGGAAAAAAACTATGAAGTCCATGGAGTAAAAAGAAAATCATCATCTTTGAATACTTCAAGAGTTGACCATATATATGATGATAAAAAAATAAAATCTTTTTTTTTACATTATGGAGATTTAGCAGATTCGCTATCAATCCAAAAAATTATCAGCCAGGTTAATCCCACAGAAATATATAATCTTGCAGCACAATCACATGTTGCAGTCTCATTTGATTTACCAGAATATACAAGCGATATAAATGGTATTGGAGCACTGAGAATTCTTGAATGTATTAGATATCTTGGTCTTGAAAAAAAAATTAAATTTTATCAGGCAGGAACTTCTGAAATGTTTGGAAAAATTTTGGAGACACCTCAAAAAGAAACTACACCTTTTTATCCAAGAAGTGCATACGGTGCAGCTAAAGTTTTTGCATATTGGATTACAAAAAATTACAGAGAAGCATACGGGGTATTTGCAGCGAATGGAATTTTATTTAATCATGAAAGTCCTAGAAGAGGTGAAACTTTTGTAACCAGAAAAATTACTATAGGAATGTCAAAAATAAAACTTGGTTTGCAAAAAAAATTAATCTTAGGAAATATTTATGCAAAAAGAGACTGGGGTCATGCACGTGATTATGTCGAAGCGCAATGGTTAATTTTGCAACAAAAAAAACCTGATGATTTTGTTATTTCTACTGGAAAGCAATATACTGTAAAACATTTTATAAATTTAGTTGCAAAAGAACTTCAAATGAAAATTTTCTGGAAAGGAAAAGGTTTAAATGAAAAAGCCTATGACAATAAAAACAATGTTATTATAGAATGTAGTAGAAAATATTTTAGACCAACAGAAGTAGAAACTTTGTTAGGAAATGCTGCTAAAGCAAGAAGAATTTTAAAATGGAAACCAAAAATCCAAATTAAAAATTTAGTGAAAGAAATGGTTAATGCTGATTATAAGATGTTACTAAAAAATGATAAAAAAAAATGACAAAATTTTTTTAGCTGGTCACAATGGGCTTGTCGGCTCAGCAATACTAAAGCTTCTAAAAAAAAAAAAATTTAAAAAAATAATTACTGCTAATAGAAATAAACTTGATTTATTTGACCAGAAAAAAGTTGAGAACTTTTTAAAAAAGAAAAAGCCAAAAATTGTTATCATCGCTGCAGCCAGGGTAGGAGGCATAAATGCAAATAATACTCTAAAAGCTGATTTTATTAGACAAAATTTACAAATTCAAACTAACTTAATTCATGGATCTCATGTAAATAATATAAACAATATTATATTTTTAGGTTCAAGCTGTGTTTACCCAAAATTTAGTAAACTTCCTATCAAGGAAAGTTATCTTTTAACTGGAGTATTAGAAAAAACTAACGAACCTTATGCTATTGCTAAAATTGCTGGTATTAAAATGTGTGAAAGCTATAACATTCAGTACAAGAGGAATTATATTTCTCTCATGCCAACTAATACATTTGGTCCTGGAGATAATTATAACTTAAAAAATTCTCACTTTATTCCAGCAATTTTGAGAAAAATTTATCAAGCTAGATTAAATAAAGAAAAATATATTTATCTTTGGGGAACTGGCAAACCCAAAAGAGAGGTAATTCATGTTGATGATTTAGCATCAGCAGTAATCTATTTTATGAATATAAAACCAAAACATACTTTAATAAACATTGGCACATCAAAAGAGTATACTATTAAGAAATATGCAAATATAATTATGAAGCTTTTGAATACAAATTTAAAAGTAAAATTTAATAATGATAAGGATTTCGACGGTGTATATAGTAAAATTTTAGATACAAATTTAGCAAAAAAATATGGTTGGAAACCCAAAATCAGTTTTAAAAAAGCAATATTAGAAACTTATGATGATCTGGTAAAAAATTATAAATTCATTAGAGATAATTAGTGAAATTAGAAGCACAAAACAAAGAAAAATTGCTTTTATTTATATTAGCAATTCTAATATTATTTGGATTTTATCTTTGTTTTATAGGTGGTTATGGATCTGATGAAGACACCTTACCAATGATATATGTTTTTGAAAGAAGATTAGCTGATGGAACATTTGTGTCATCAAGATTCACAAGTTATCCAGTACCAGAAATAGGATTAGGTTTTTTATCATATTTTTTTGGTAGTTGGGCAGCTAACTCGATAACTTATATTTTTCATCTTACTGGTTTAGTTATAATTTTTTTTTCATTTGAAAAAAAAATTAATTTAGAAAAGTTATTTTTATTTTTAATTTTATGTATATCAAGTCCAGTGCTATTTTTTGAAAATTTAGAGCCAATGGATTATTCATGGGCTTTTTTATTTTTTTCTTTAGGTGTTTTCTTTCTTTCAAAGAAAATTTTTGAATTGGCAATATTAGCTTTTGCATTTTCAGTAGGTTGTAGATTGAATTTTATAATATTTGTATTTATAGCAATTTTTTTAATTAAAAATTTTGATGAAATTTCACTTAAGAGGAGAATTATCTTAAGTGCATCTACTTTTATTATCAGTGGGCTATTTTATTTACCTGTTTGGTTTGATAATAGTTTCGGTTTAAGCTGGATAACTGCTGCTAGACCAATTGAACAAGGTTTTCTGGGATTATTTGCAAGATTTAGTTATAAAACCTGGTTAACTTTTGGCTTAATTCAATCTTTTTTGATCGTTTATGGATTGTTAAAAATTTTAAAAAATAAATTATTAATTCAAAAATACAGATTTTTATTAATATTAATTTTATCCAATTTGCTTTTGTTTTTATATATACCAGCCGAATTATCATATTTGCAACCAGCAATAATTTTTATTTATTTAATTTTTATTCAGCAATTAAATAAAAAAATAGTATCTATTATAATTATAATTAATTTTTTAAACTGGGGAGTAAATTTTGATATTTTGAAAATTAATTATAAAGATAATTCATTATGTGCACCAAAACATGCAGTTTCAGCATCCTTTAATTTCAATTTAAAACATGGTGCACTTTATAATTTTTTTGAAACAAGAAAAATGATCAGCTGCTGGATAAGTCCAGATTCAGAAAGAGGCAAAAGAATACTTAATGGTCAATCAACACGTATAAAATAAATAATAATCAATTAAATGATTTTTTCTACAATTTTTAATATTTTCTTATTATTTGTTTTGAGTGGTTACAGCTTTGCTTTAAAAATGTACATAAGTCCTAAAAACACAAAAATTAAAAATCTTGATCTTTTATATGGGTTATTTTTATTAATAATATTATCTTTATTTTTAAATTTTTTCTTTCCATTAAAATATTTTTTTTATCCAATATCAATTATTGGTTTTTCATTTTTTATTTTTGCTTTAATTAAAAAGCAAATAAAAATAAACTTTTTAATTCATCTATTAATAATTTTTTCATTTATATTCATAATTTATTCCCAAGGAGACAATGTAGATTCTCCTATGTACCATCTTCAAATTATAAAATGGATTAGCAATGAAAAAATAGTTTTTGGTCTCTCTAATTTGGAAATTAGGTTTGGATCAAATTCATTATGGTTTGCTCTATTTTCTTTATTGAAGTTTCATTTTCACAACTTTAATTCAATTTACATTTTTAATTTAATTCCATTTTCAATTTTAATTTATCAAGTTTATGAAAAAAAAAATGATTTAAGTTACTATTTTGTCTGCTTGAGTATAATATTTATTTTATTTTTTAGTTTCTTACACCCTTTTTTAAATGGTGTAATTTTAAACCATCTCCATAACACAGAATTAGATACAGTTGCTATGGTATTTTTTATTTTAAGTTTCTATTTATTTTTAAAGTATTTTGAAAATAAAAATGAAAAAACATTAAAATTATTATTTTTAAGTTCAGCTATATGTTTTTTCATTAAGCTCTCATATTTTGGTGTAGTTATCTTTCCTATGTTAATAATTTTTTTATTTTATAAAAAAAAATTCCTATTATTAATAAAAGATAAATTAAATATTATACTTATTCTTTCATTACTTATGTGGTTAGTTAAGAATTTAATTATTTCAGGTTGTTTTGTTTTTCCTGTCAGCTTTACATGTCTCAGCTTAGGATGGTCACCAGGTGCAGAGGAAATAAAATATTATTCAAATGTAGTAAAAGGTTTTGCACGTGACACAAGAGAAAGAGCAATGTATTTAGACTTTAACCACACAATTTACACCTTTAAATGGTTTATACCTTGGTTTAAAGATTATGCTTTAAACGCAGCATTTTTAATAATTTCATTTTTTATTTCTATTTCTTCAATTATATTTTTATTTATTACAAGTAAATCAAATCTATTAAAAAAAAATTTTCTAAATAATTTAAAAATTTATTTAATTATTTTGGCATGTTTTCTTCCAAGCTTTTTTATTTGGTTTCAAGCACCAGAAATAAGATTTGGATGGGGTTTATTTATCTCATTCAGCTGTTATCTTTTGTCATTACTAATATTTAATTTAAATTTTTTACAGTTTTATTTTAGGAATTTTTTTTCATATATGGTAATTATTATTTTTGGATTATTGATATTTGATAATAAACAAAATTTAAATTTTTATAAATTTTTAACACCTTATTCAAAACAAATTAATTATTCCCAAATTTCTAAAGTAAAAACAATTAATGGATATGAAATATATAAATCAAACAATTGGCAATGTTATGACTTTGATAAAATTTGTGTAAATACTGTTAAAGATTATTATGATATAAGTAAAAAATTTAATTATTTAATTATAAAAGTACCTTACATTAAATAAGTTATTTTCAATGAATAAAAATCTTTCATATATAAATTTTATTTTAATATCATTGCTTCCAATTGCATTTATAGCAGGACCATTGATTGTTGAGTTTATTGTATTAATTTTAATTTCTACATTAATCTATTACACATCTAAAAAAAAAGATTTTTTTTATTTTAAAAATAAAATATTTTTAATATTTTTAATTTTTTATTTATTTTTATTATTATCATTATTTTTTTCAGAATATTTTAAAGAAACATCTATAAATATAATTTTTTATTTTCGATTTTTGTTGTTCTCTATAGCGATAAGCCTAGTTTTGAACTATGACAATAGTTACTTAAAAAAAATTTATATATTTTTTTCCTTAACAATTTTGATTGTAGTAGTTGATGGATATTGGCAGTTTTTTTTTGAAAAGAACACCATTGGTTTTGTTAAATATAGGGATGATCGAATTTCTGGTTTCTTTAAAGAGGACTTAATATTAGGTAGTTTTTTATCAAGATTATTACCATTATATTTGGGATTAACACTTTATTTTAAAGAAAATAAAAATTTTACAATTTTTAATTTTATATTAATTGTAGCAACTATTATTTTGATTTTTTTAACTGGTGAAAGATCATCTTTTTTTAAAACCATGATTTTCGTCTTTATAATTTTTTTTCTTATAGATTTAAATTATAAATATAAATTTTATATATTCTCTTCTATTGTAATATTAATTTATGTAATATTTTTATTAAATCCCGTCATCTTTGATAGATATTATAATCAAACAAAAAATCAATTACTTGGAAAAAATAACATGGGTTTATTAAGTTATTATACTCCAATGTTTCAAACTTCACTGAAAATGTTTATGGATAGTAAATTAATTGGAAAGGGCCCTAAAACTTACAGATACTACTGCAATGATGAAAAATTTATAACTTTATATCCATGGAAGGTTGAGGTCGATAATTCAATAGTTAAATTAAATGCATCATGGAAAGAAATAAGAAATTTTGAAGTAGTTGAATTTTTTGTTTCTGAAGGGGATGAAATTAAAAAAGGAGATAAATTATTTTCTTATAAATTTATTGGAGGAAAAGAGGAATTAAGTGTTTTTTACTCAGATAAGGAAGGTAAGGTAAAAAAAATTTTGAATAAAGCATATGATGATGTACCGAAGGATAGATACGTTTTAAATAATGCTATAATAGAAGTACTACCCCCAGAAAATGTTCCTAAATTTTCTTATAAGGACCGTGATGGATGTAATACCCACCCACATAATTTTTATTTTCAGTTACTTGCAGAGACAGGATTAATTGGTTTTTTATATATACTAAGTATTTTTTTCTTTTTATCTTTTGTTTTGATAAAAAATTTTATTAGAATCAATTTTTTAAAAGCAACTAAATTTAAAGATTTAGAGCTTTGTATAATAACAGGATTTTTCTTATTTTTGTGGCCAATTACAACTAATGGAAATTTTTTTAACAATTGGATAAATTTAATTAGTTTTTATCCAATTGGAGTATTGCTACATATTCAATATATAAATTTTAAAAATGCAGACAAATCTTAATATAAATAATTTTTATTATATTTTTAAATTATTTTCATTTGTTTGTTTTTTGTTTTTATTTTCATTTAGATTTGATGTTTTAGAAGCAAGATCTATAATATTATTTCTATTATTACCGTGTTTTTTAAGTTTTTTAAATGATCTAAAAGAAAAAAATTATAAGGCCTCTAAATATTTTTTAATTTTTTTTTTTTGTTTTTTGGAATTCATTTATATTTAAATTTAGATGAACAAATTATTAATTTATATAATATTTACTCACTAATATATTTATTTTCTATTATAGTTATTTCATATTATTTTTATAATTTTTTTAATTATAATATTTTAAATATAATTAAATTTTTTATTTTTATTTTTTTTATTTCATCTTTGACAAATTTATTTGAATTTAAGTTTGATGCTCCTTATTTTTGTGGTGGCATACCAGATTTGTTTAATTTTATTAATTTTGAAAATGAAAATATTTCAAGATCAAACATGGTCAGACTGTCTTTTAAGGAGTATATATTTAAAGAAAACTCACATCTTGGTATGATTGCACCAGGAATAATTTCTTTCTTATTATATTATTTTTCACATAATAAATTAAGTACTATAAATTCTACATTTTTTTCTATATTTTTTTTAGTTTGCTTTTTAAAAGGCTCTACCACACTGCTATTAGGCACAGCTATAAGCTTAATTATTCTATTATTTTCTAACTTCAAAACATTAAATAAAAAAACTATAATACTATATTCTGCTATCACTTTATTATTTTTAAATGTTTTAATTTTTAATAAAGAATGTAACTCAAGATTTGTTCCTTTTTTTGAAAATTCAATTGGTTTAGATGCCAGCACAAAAGAAATAGTTGACTCCAATACAACTAAAAACGAATTTACAAAAAAACTTGCAAAAGTATTAAACACAAGTGGTAATCTTTCTTCAGCTGCTTATTATCGTTCTTTAGATATTTTGAAAGGTGCATTTATTGAAAAACCATTTGGGTGGGGTTTTAATAGATATGAAGATGCGTTTAATTATGTAAACAAAATACAACCCCCAACTTATGAAACACTTTACGACTATAATAAAAAAGATGGAACTAATAATTTTGTAAAAATATTTGTTGAATTTGGATTATTTGGAATTTGTTTTTATATTTTTATATTTTTATTTTTGATAAATAAAAAAATTTCAATAGAACTTAAATTATTTTATATACCTATAATAATAACTCAAAGTATTAGAGGCGCTGGATATTTTAATGGTGGATTTATCTTAATTGCATTTTTAATGCTGTTCACATATATAAGTGTAAACAAAAAATTAAAATGAAATTATCTATAATTATTCCTTGTTATAATGAGGAAAAAACAATTTCAACAATAGTTAAAAAAGTACTCAAATTTAACGATTTAGATAAGGAAATAATTATAGTTGATGATTGCTCAACTGATAAATCTAGAGAAATAATTAAAGAATTGAGTGATCTACATTCTGAAATAAAAACATTTAATTTAGAAAAAAATAATGGAAAAGGTTCAGCATTAAAAAAGGGTTTTAGTGAAGCAAATGGTGATATAGTTTTAATACAGGATGCAGATCTAGAGTATGATCCAAAAGATTATCCAGCATTAATAAAACCATTTTTAGAGACTGATGCGGATATTGTATATGGATCAAGATTTATGGGGGGAGAATATATTAGACTTCATTTTTTTTGGCATTATGTAGCAAATAAATTACTTACTTTTGCAACAAACTTTGTAACAAATTTAAATATGTCAGATATGGAAACTGGTTATAAAGCTTTTAAAAGATCTGTTATAAAATCAATTGATATTGTTGAAAAATCTTTTGGAGTAGAACCTGAAATTACAGTGAAATTAGCTAAAAAAAATTTTATTTTTTATGAGGTTCCAATTTCTTATCAGGGAAGGTCATATAGTGAAGGTAAAAAAATTACTTTAAAAGACGCATTTTCAGCATTCTATTGCATATTTAAATACAAATTTTTTAATTAATATAAAAAATTTTGTATTTATATATGGTTCTTATTTTTAAATTATGGATAAAGTAATTTGAACATGGAGATCTTGAATACATACACTCTTCTCCTCCACTATAAAAATACTTAAAATTTCCTTTTTCATCAAATATCTTTTTAAATTCTTTAATTTCATTTTTTTCCTCTTTTTTCATTGAATAGATAGCTGGCCAAGGAGAATTAATATAATAGTTGTCAAAATTTTTTATTATTCTGTTTAAGTTTTTGCTATAAAATATAAAAATACCAAAAACTAAAAAAGAAAATAAATATTTTTTATTTATTATTTTTTTTTCGCTATCAACAATGAAAAATATAAAAGAAAATATTAAAAAAGATGAAATGAAAGATAGACCAAATCTGTATACTGGAAATTTTAGGAACCAAATTAAACAATATATCCCAATAAAAAGAAGTATATATAATACTTTTTTATCTGAAAATTTTTTTTTAATACTATAGGTTTTATAAAAAGATGTTTTAAACAAATAACTAGATGATAATACTAAAATTAGTAAAAATAGCGGCAAAATTTTTTTCACTATTTTCTTTAAATGATTTTCTGACCAGGTAGTGAGCCAATTGAAATTTGAATTGTATTCTTCAAAATTTAAGTTTTTTTTTGAGTCTGGGTATCCTTTAGCCCAGGCCTCAGCTTCTTGTGCTGCCAAATATATAATTTTTTTGTTGGTAAATTTTAGTTGATCAAAACACGTTTCTTTTACAGGAAAAATTACACAACCACTTAATAGAATATTTTTTAAAAACCAAACAAGTATTAAAAAAGTAAAAAAAATTGTTTTTTTATTATAAACTAATTCTTTTCTTTTTGGATTTTTTAATAAAATAAAAAAAGGTATTAAAAGGGTAAAAAGCATAAATGGTTTTAGCATTATTAAAAATAAAGAGATTAAGGTTATATTGCTAAATTCATCATCTCTAATATTGTCAATATTTTTAATATTCATAAGCATAATTATAAGTATGAATATAAAGATATTAGTAGGACCATCATTACCAAATCCACTAAATCTATTAAATGAATAAATTGAAAAAGCTATAATTAAAAATATAGCTATAAATTTTTTCTCATCTTTACTTTTAATTTCATTTTTTAAATTTTCATATAAGAATAAAAAATAGAAACATGGCAGTAGAGCTAATGGAATATTTAAAAATTCTTCTGTAAAAATATAATTTACATGTATTGCTGATATGTATTGAAAAATTGAGGTTTGACCAAATCTGTAGTGTAAATTAGTAAGACCAAAAATTATCTTATTTTCATTCAAAATACTAATAAATGGCAAATGATATAATCCTGCATCAGGTCTATTTATTGTTGAAAAGGCTAATATAATAAAACCTGTTAGTGATAAGTAAGACAAAATAATTATAAGTTTTTTTTTATTTCTAAATTTCAAAAAAAAATAAGCAAAAATTATCAATGATATTATTAAAAATATTAAACCTATTAATTTATTTATTGGTAAAAAAAAATTTATTAATAAAGCAATAAACCCTATATAGATAAAACCAAAAATACTATCTTGAAAAATATTAAAATCTTCAATTTTTTTTTTAAAAATTAAATAATTAAATATGTATCCATTACTTATAATAATCATAGAACCAATTAAAGACGCAATAAAAATAAAAGTCATAGATTTTGATTATATTTTTATATACAACACTGACAAATATTAAAATGAAAAATTATATTGTTGTAACTGGTGGCGCAGGATTTGTTGGCTCAAACCTAATTGAATTATTAATTTTGAAAACAAAGTTTAAAATTATAAGTTTAGACAACTATTCTTCAGGAACAAAAAAAAATCATATAATAGACAAAAGGATTAAATATATTAAGGGAAGCACTAAAGACATATCTTTTAAACTGAAAAAATATTGTGGGAACATACACACAATTTTTCATTTTGGTGAATTTGCAAGAATTTACCAAAGTTTTGTTAAAATGAATGAATGTATAACTTCCAACAGTATAGGTACACAAGAAGTTTTTAGATATTGTATGAAAAATAAAATTAAATTAATTTATTCAGCTACATCGGCGAGTTTAGGCAACAAAGGAAATGATAAGAATTTATCTCCGTATGCATTTACAAAAGCAAAAAATTTAGAAATGTTAGAAAATTTAAAGAAATGGTTTAAATTTAAATATGAAATTATTTATTTTTATAACGTGTATGGAGAAAAACAAATATCTGATGGTGATATGGCAACTGTAATTGGTATTTTTGAGAATGCATATTTAAAACAAAAACCTTTACCTGTGGTAAAACCTGGTACACAAACTAGAAGATTTACACACATAAAAGATACAGTGGAAGTTTGTTATTTGGCTTGGAAAAATAATAAACAACGGCACTATAGTATATCTAGTAAAAAAAGTTATTCTATAATTCAAATAGCAAAAATGTTTAAAAGTAAAATAAAATATCTTCCAAAGAGAAATGGTGAAAGATATGCTTCTGCTTTGACTGATATGAATTTATCTAATAAGGTTTACCAATTATTTGGGAGAACTGATATATCAAATTATATTAAGAATTTTATTAAAAAAAACAGTAATTAATTTGTGTAATTAAGTTGAATTTTATTAAAATTTCAATCTTTACAAAGATTAATTTTAATATATAAAACCTCTCGCCGGTGGTTATTGCGAAAGTGTTATACCCGATCCCATTCCGAACTCGGAAGTCAAGCCTTTCTGCGCCGATGGTACTTTGTCTTAAGATATGGGAGAGTAGGTCAT
>MDSW01122232.1_pt1 | contig 31670 bp, 31 predicted proteins | sample 811171 | NCBI WGS metagenome assembly MDSW01 (sample SAMN05326641, study PRJNA326480) | marine metagenome | isolation source: seawater | place: Atlantic Ocean: North West | collected 2012 | reverse complement strand
TTTGAAGAATTATCAGAGTTATTTTCTATATTCCATTTACCAACGAATAAAGAATTAAATTCCTCTTTTATTTCAATTTTTTCCTCTACTGATAAATGGGGATCTATCCCTGCTTTTGGACTACAACCAATCAAGAAAAAAAGCGCTACTAAATAAAAAAAGTTTTTCAATTAAAAATGATTTTTTTACTTTCAAATATATTAAATATTAAGCAATTCAATTAGTTATATATAATTGAATTAATTATTTAATAAATACCATTGATCTACTCTATTTTGGGAATTTTCGCTAATATCTAACCAAAACAAATTAATGTCTGCATAATGATAATTCTTTACTAGAGATAAAAAAAATCTACCAGGAATTTTAGGCACACTTGACCATAAGATTCCATCTGAAACTCTTACCTCTAGGGCATTAGAATATATTTTCCCGTCTCTATATAGCAATCCCCTGTGTTCTTCTTTTTCTGAGTATTTTTTACTATCCCAACTAATTGGATTAGTGGTTACTCCGCCAATAAACCATTTTTTCTTCGGAAGATTATTCATTTTATATGTATTCCAACTTACAAATCCTCCAATATCATCAGGGCTTGTCATTGGCTTAATTGATTTAAATTCATTGGGTAAAATTCTAGTCCCTATTAAATAAGCAGCAACTAATTTTTCTTTTAGAGGTTTATCATCAAAATAGTCTTTAACCAATTGAATTGCATGCATTGTCCCTTGGCTATGAGTTGCAATAATTATAGGTTTACCATCATTGTAATTTTTCAAATAATATTCAAATGCGTCTTTTATGTCTTCATAAGCTAAATTCCAAGCTCCAATTCCTGGAGATTCATTTCTTAAATCAACAATAGAGTATGGCTCTGAAAAAATCCTGTAATGTGCCTGTCGATAAAATGGCGCATATAGATTTGCAGATGAAACCCATGCAGATGCTTGATATTTTATGGCTTTTTGAATTATTTCATCTCTAAAATCTTGATTAAAGATGTCTGCATTTAGAGAAGGATTTTTTTTGTCAGAAAAAAGAGTTGGATAGATATAAAATACATCCGCTTTCTTTTCAACATAATCACCTGTAATCCTGATCAGGTCTTTCGAATATTTCCCTGGTAATGCAGCCCAACTATGATTTTTTGAATAGTTTGGCTTTAGAGGCATACTTTCTCTATCAAAATCAGATATTTTATAGGCCATCTTACAATTAGTAGAAAAAATAATTAAAATTAATATCCAAAAGTTATTTCTCATATGGTCAAAGATAAAATTTTGATAAAAAAATTAAAGAATTAAATTGTGGAAATTAAAATGGTTTAATTGTTATATTTATGACTCTAAAAAACAAAAGATGAAAAAAATTAATTTCCTACTAATTATTTTTTTTGCCAGTATTTTAAATGGGCAAAATTTCTCAACCTCAATGATGGAAGATATAAAGCCAAGAAATATTGGTCCAGGAGGTATGAGTGGAAGAGTAACAGCTATCGATGTTGTCAATAAAAAGCCAGACATAATGTATGTTGGGACGGCATCAGGAGGTTTATGGAAATCTGAAAGTGGTGGGATAAAATGGAAATCCATATTTGATGATCAAATAACTGCATCAATTGGTGCTATTGCAATTAATCAATCAAATCCAGATGTTATATGGGTTGGAACTGGAGAAGGTAATCCAAGAAATAGTCTAAATGGAGGATATGGAATTTTTAAATCTTTAGATGGAGGTAAAACATGGAAATCTATGGGTCTAGAAAAAACTAGACATATACATAGAATAATTATCGATCGATTTAATCCAAATATAGTGTATGTTGCTGCAATTGGCTCTCCCTGGGGTGAGCATCCAGAAAGAGGTGTTTTTAAAACAATTGATGGAGGTAAAAGTTGGAAAAAAATATTGTTTGTTAACAACAAAACTGGAGCTGCAGATATGGTTGTTGATCCAATAAATCCTAATAAAATAATTGTTGCTATGTGGGAACACAAAAGGGATCCATGGTTTTTTAAGTCAGGAGGAAAAGGAAGTGGGTTATTTATAACTTATGATGGAGGAGAAAATTGGATAAAAAAAACCTCTGAAAATGGGCTTCCAAAAGGAGATCTTGGAAGGATTGGACTAGCTATATCTAAGAGCAAAAGCAATATTGTTTATGCTCTTGTAGAATCAAAAAAGAACGCCCTATACAAGTCAGTTGATGGGGGAGAAAATTGGAAAAAAATTAATGATAAAAGAGGTATTGGAAATCGTCCATTTTATTACTCTGACATTTTTGTTGATCCTGAAAATGAAAACAGGATTTATAGTGTCTTTACCTATGTTAACGTATCAGAAGATGGAGGAAGAAGTTTTAAACAACTAATGCCAGCCTATGGAACAGATAATGGGGTACATCCTGATCATCATGCGTGGTGGATTGATCCAAATAATGGTTCCTTTATAATAGACGGAAATGATGGAGGGCTAAATATAAGCAGGGACGGCGGCAAATCATGGAGGTTTATAGGTAACATTCCTGTAGCCCAATTTTATCATATAAGTGTTGATAACGAATTTCCTTACAATGTGTATGGAGGAATGCAAGACAATGGGTCATGGAGAGGACCTAGTTACGTCTGGAAAGCCCAAGGAATAAGAAACTCCTATTGGCAAGAAATTGCATTTGGTGATGGCTTTGATGTTGTACCTGATCCTGATGATTCCAGGTATGGATATGCAATGAGCCAGCAAGGTTATGTTTCAAGATATGATTGGATGACTGGAAACAACTATATAATAAGACCTACTCATCCGGATCCAGACGTGAAATTAAGATTTAATTGGAATTCAGCAATAGGTCAAGATCCATTCAAAAATAATGTTGTTTATTTTGGTAGTCAGTTTGTTCATAAAACTGAAGATAAAGGGATTACATGGAAAGTTATTTCACCTGATCTTACTACCAATGATCCAGAAAAGTTAAAGCAAAGTGAAAGTGGAGGATTAACATTAGATGCTACTGGAGCAGAAAATTATTGCACAATTCTTGTAATTGAACCTTCTTCAATTGAAAAAGATATGATTTGGGTGGGGACTGATGATGGAAGAGTTCATATAACTAAAGATGGAGGAAATAGTTGGGAAGAGGTTACAAGCTCAATAAAAGACCTCCCAAAAGGGAGTTGGATAGCTCAAATCAAAGCATCAAATAAAAATAAAGGAGAGGCTCTTCTAGTTGCAAATGATTATAGAAGGTTTAATTATAAGCCCTATGTGTATAGAACAATTAATTATGGAAAATCATGGAAAAGAATAGTTAACTCAAATGACGCTTTTGGTTATGCTCTTAGTATAATTGAAGATGTTGAAAGTAAAAACCTCTTATTTCTTGGGACAGATGATGGGCTTTACCTTTCATTAAATGCTGGTGAAAAATGGGAAAAATTTAATTCAAAGATTTTTCCAACAGTACCAGCCAGGGATCTTGTAATCCATCCTCGTGAACATGATCTAGTTATTGGTACTTTTGGGAGAGCTGCATGGGTGCTTGACGATGTTCGTCCTTTAAGAGAAGTTTCTCTAGATCCAAGCATTACCTCAAAACAAATACATCTATTTAATCCTCCCAACGCTTTCATGGCATCATATCAGCAGCCAACTGGCAGTAGATTTGGTGCAGATGCTATATATAATGGAGAAAACAGAAAACGAGGTGCAATGATTACCTATTTTTTTAATCCTGAAAAGAAAAATTCAGATGAAGAAAAAAATAATAATTCAATCAAGAATAAAAAAAGTGAAAATTCAAAGAAAAAGATTAAGGACTCATTAAAACTTAAAATTTATGATGGAGATCGTTTAATTAGAACTATAAAAAAGAAAGCTCCTGACAAAAAAGGCTTTTACAGAATCTATTGGCAAATGGATGAAAAAGGAGTTGAAAGACCAAGTCGAAGAATTAGAAAATTAAATTATGAACCCTCTGGAGTAAATGTTAAGCCAGGTGTTTACTCTATTAGTCTTACTTATGGAGATTTAGTTTCGAAAAATAAACTTATAGTTTCTGCCGATCCCAGATTAAATTATGACAAAGAAAAATTTGACGAAGTATATAATAATTCAAAGATTTTAGAGAAGTATTTAAAGAGTACTACAAAGGCAGTCAAACAATTGGTCGAAAGTAAAGAAACAGTAAAAACAATATCAAATTATTTGAAAAAATATGATAAAACCAAGTATGATACAATCATCAAATCATCTGATAAAATATCAAAGACTATCGATGAATTAATATCTCTTTACATAGGAAAAGAGGATAAAAGACAAGGGATAACAAGAAATCCTGAACCTACTGTGATGAGAAGAATTTCTTCTGCTTCCGTTTACGTAGGATCTAGAAAAACAGGTATTTCATCTACCGAAATTAACCTGATGAAACATGCAAAAAAAGAATTAGAGGACGCTCTAACCAAAACAAATAGTTTTTTTAAAAATGAGTGGATTGAATTTAAATCAAATCTGCAAGAACAAACAATGCCTATTTTTAAAGAAGTTGAAGAATTAAAGCTTGAGTAGTGATTATATTCAAAAAAAGATTCAGAATACTACCATTCTCTTTTAGAATTTATTTTTTTCTGAGCTTTAATTTCCTTCTCAGAAACTACCTTAAGTAAAGATGGATGCTGTTCAATTGAAAATTGAATTTTTTCAATTATAGAATCTACAGATTCCTTTTCATAATCTATTTCTAGTGGATTTTTTATATTCATCGATTGAAGTATGCCTCTTTTTTTTATTATTATACCTCTCTTATCAAAAGATCTTCTGAAACCATCTATGACAATAGGAATTACAATTGGCTTATACTTTTTGATTATATGAGCAGTCCCCCTTCTTATGGGATAAAACGGTTTAGTCGTGCCCTGGGGAAAAGTTATTACCCAGCCGTCATCTAATGCGATACCTATATTTGAAATGTCACTCATTTTGACATCTCTTTTTATTTCTTTTCCTTTTTCTCTCCAAGTTCTCTCAACTGAAACTGCACCTGCATATGCCAAAATTCTCGGTAAGATCCCAGATCTCATTGTCTCTTTTGCAGCAACATAGTATATGTTTAATTTAGGACTCCATAAGTATCCTACGTTTTTTATGGAATCTATTCTGCCACTTAAACTAGCATTAAAAACGTGTAACATAGCAACAACATCAGCAAAGTAAGTTTGATGATTTGAGACAAAAAGAACATTTGAGTTTGGAAGCTCCTTAATTACTTTAGACCCCTCTATTTTAAGTTCATTGAAGCCACGATAACGTCTGTGGGTCATTATTCCCATGTAACGTATTAACCATTTTTTAAGTATTAAATAATGACCAAAAGGATTTCTTTTAAACATTACAATTTTATGAATAAGGGCAAATATAAAAATTATTTACAGCTCAATTTTTTTAAAAGCTCTCTAAATTCAGAGAGGATCATTGCTGTTGCTCCCCAAACAAAAAATCCTTCAAAAAAATAACCCGGAACAAAAATATCTTTCATGTAAGAGGTTGAAATTTTTCTTTCTTTTAAACTTTCAGAGTCTAATAAAGACTCAAGTTTTATTTCAATAATTTGATCTACCTCCTCTTTTTGCATCTGAAAAAGTGGTTTTTCATTGCTGTAGCTTAAAAAGGGAGTTACAATGAAATTGCTAGGCGGAATATATACTTTTGTTAACTCTTTAATCTTTTCAACTATATCTTTTGTTATTCCAACTTCCTCTGATGCCTCTCTTAATGCAGTATTCCAATTAGTCAAATCATTTTGCTGAAACTTTCCTCCAGGTAAACTTATTTGACCAGAATGTACTCCATTGTATATGTTTCTCCTAATTAAAATAAATCTTGCCTCATTATTTTTGTCAGGATATACATGAATTAATACAGATGCTTTTTTTGAATTAGAAAAGTTATTGAAATATTCTTTGATCTCTTTGTATCTACCAGGTGGAGCTAAAAATAAATGAGCACTATCCCCAGGTAATTCAATTTGTTTTAAATTTGGCTTTAAATCTAAAAAATTATCAAAATCCATGGATCTATTGAAAGTATTTGCATTAGGTTTATCTCTCCTTTGTTTTTCATGTTCACAATCTAAACAAAAAATAGAAAAATCAGAATATTATACTTCAAAAAAAGATACGCTTGAAGAGGTTAAAGAAGAAAACTACAAAAAACTTTATTTAGATAACAACAATGCTATACCGTTTCTATATGAATACGGTAAAAAAAATCCTGAAAATAAAGTTCGAATAATTACTAAATATGGAAACATAGATATTTTACTTTATGAAAACACAGAATATCATAGAGCAAACTTTATATATCTAACCAAAATAAATTATTTTGAAAATAGTATGTTTCATAGGGTTGTAAAAGGTTTTATTATTCAAGGTGGTAATTCTGACAATATTAATATTTCAAAAAAAAGAAAAAAAATTGGCCGTTATCTTCTTCCTCCCGATGTCAACAAAGGGCATAATCATAATAGAGGAGTAATATCAATGCCCAGCAGTGAAAATGAAAATCCACATAAAATGGCATCACCTTACGAATTTTTCATAGTTCAGCAAAGCCCAGGAGCATATCATCTTGATGGAAGTTATACAGCATTTGGAGAGGTGATCTCTGGAATGAATGTGGTTGATAAAATTAATACTCAACCAACTGATAAAAAAGAAATGCCATTAGAAAATATTTATTTTAAAACTGTAATAATTGAATAAATCAATTTTTCCTCTGACACTAATCTTAATTTCTTTAAGGAATAAAAAATATTTATTATTTTTGCGATAATAATAATTTTTTTTTATGACTATAATTCAATTAAAATACATGTTACTTGTAGCTGAATATAAAAATTTTACTACAGCGGCTAATAAATCATTTGTAACTCAACCAACTCTAAGCATTCAAATTCAAAAACTTGAAGAGGAATTGGGAACTAAAATTTTTAATCGGAATACAAAACCTGTTTTATTAACTGAAATAGGGAAAAAAATTGTAGAACAAGCAAAAAAAATTATTGAAGAATCCTCAAGAATGACAGATATTGTTGCTCAAGAAAAAGGATTCATAGGGGGAGAATTCAAGCTAGGAATATTACCAACTGTAATGCCTACTCTTCTTCCTAAGTTTCTCAATACTTTTATTAAAAAATATCCTAAAGTTGATATAAAAATTGAAGAATTAACCACAGAGAATATTTGCAAAAAGATTAATGATGGTCATCTAGATGCAGGTATTGCAGCAACCCCTCTTCTTAGAGATAATATACTAGAAAAATCACTTTATTATGAGCCTTTTGTAGGTTATGTTCCACCATCTCTGCCCTATTACAAAAATAAAAATATTGAGATTGATGATTTAAATATGTCAGATTTATTAATACTTGAAGATGGACATTGCTTCAGAAATCATGTCTTGAATCTATGCGATATAAATGAAAAAAAATGTAAAAAATTTGATCTTAAGAGTGGTGGTTTTGAAACCCTTGTAAATCTTGCTGATGCAGGTTTGGGGATGACCATTCTACCTTACCTTAACGCAATAGCTCTTCCTAAAGAAAAACATTCAAATCTTAAATATTTTAAAGAGCCAGCTCCTGCAAGAGAAATAAGTTTAATTCATTCTAAAAATCAGTTAAAACTATCTATTATCTCCGCTCTAAGATCTACTATCTCTGAAATTTTGAAAAGCACTTTTGCTCTGGGAAATATTAAAATCATTTCACCAAAAAAAAACAATAAATAAGGCGAATTTTCAAATTAATTTGTTAAGCTTTATAAGTTTTCAACTTTACTAGACTTTTTTCTATAACTTGAAGCCCACCTAAGAAGCCTTTTTGATTGATCATCTGGTAAAGAGGAAGTAGCCTTCTTAAGCTCTCTGTTGAAGAGATAAGGATTGAAACTAACTTTTCTTAAAATACTTTTATAGAAAAAGTATGAAGACATACATTATTTTTATTAAATATATTTTTTTTTGCACAAAATATTGTTGTAAAAATGTTAAAAAATCCATAATCTTTAATTAATTTTTTTTTCAACATTTTAAAGTTATTTCAAAATAATATGAGCTTAATTAAGCATTAATTATACTATATTTGCAGACTTCTTCGGGGTGTAGCGTAGCCCGGTCATCGCGCCTGCTTTGGGAGCAGGAGGTCGCAGGTTCGAATCCTGCCACCCCGACTACTTTTCAAAATTATCTTTCGGGATGTGGCGCAGTCAGGTAGCGCACACGCATGGGGTGCGTGGGGTCGCAGGTTCAAATCCTGTCATCCCGACTTGTTATTCTTACGCCCTGTAGATTTTGTCTTTAGTTAAAATTAATAGGGCAAAAGGTTAAAGTTTAAACTCTTTTTTTTACATTAATGAATTATTTACTTATTAAATTAAACAAACATGAGATACCTATTTTTTTTATTCATTGGCTGTTATATAAAGCTATTTTCACAAAATCAGACAGTAGATTTAAACTATTTTTTTTCTCATCAAGAAACTATTTTTGATGATTCAATTCCAACGCCTGAGAGTATAGTTGGTCATCAGATTGGTGAATGGCATATAACTCATGATAAGCTTCTACAATACATGGAAGTTCTTGCTAAATCATCTGACAGAATCAAAATTGAAAATAGAGGTTTTACTTATGAAGACAGACCGTTAATTTTATTAACAATCACCTCTCCAGAAAATCATCAGAATATTGACCAAATAAAAAAAGAGCATAAAGAAATTTCTAATGGTACAAAGTTTGATAGCTACAATAATATTCCTTTGATAATATATCAGGGCTTTTCTATTCATGGAAATGAACCAAGTGGATCAAATGCTAGTTTATTGCTTGCATATTATTTAGCTGCATCTAAAAGTGATTTTATAGATAATTTATTAAAAAATACTGTAATTCTATTAGATCCCTCATTTAATCCTGATGGATTACAACGGTTTGCATATTGGGCAAACACAAATAAAAGTATTAATTTAAATCCCGATCCTAATGATAGAGAATACAGTGAAGTATGGCCAGGTGGAAGGACTAATCATTATTGGTTTGATATGAATAGGGATTGGCTCCCAGTTCAGCTACCAGAATCAAAAGCAAGGATTAAATCCTATAATGAATGGCTTCCAAATATTCTTACTGACCATCATGAAATGGGGTCAAATGCAACATTTTTCTTTCAACCAGGAATTCCATCGAGAACTCATCCTCTTACTCCTGCTTTAAATCAGAAATTGACAAAAAAGATTGCTGAATTTCATATAAATGAATTTAACAAAATAGGATCTCTATATTATTCTGAAGAAAGTTTTGATGACTTTTACTATGGAAAAGGATCTACTTTCCCCGATATTAATGGAGGCGTAGGAATTTTATTTGAACAAGCAAGTTCAAGAGGGCATGTCCAAGAAACTGCAAATGGAATCTTAACATTTCCATTTACAATTAAGAACCAATTGACAGCTGCTATTTCAACTCTCAAGGCTGGATTTAACCTAAAAGAGGATCTTCTTAACTACCAATATAGTTTTTACAAAAATGCTAGGGAAGAATCTTCAAAATTAAAAAATAAGGGAATAATTTTTGGTGATAATAAAGATAGGGCTAGAACTATTCATCTAGCTAAAATTCTTAACAGACATGAGATAGAAGTCTATTATTTAAAAAAGGATATAAAACACAAAGGAAATTTATATAAAAAAAATAATGCTTTCATAGTTCCCAAAAACCAAAAAAAATCCAGACTTGTTAATGCCATGTTTGAATCAAGAACTAAATTCCAAGATAGTCTTTTTTATGACGTTTCTGCCTGGACTTTGCCTCTGGCTTTTAATTTAGATTATGATATGAATATTGATATGAGCCATGCAGGTGAAATTGCAAATTCGCAATCTTTAAATAAAAAAATAGGAGGAGTCTCAAAAAAAACAAACTATGCATACTTAATGGAATGGCATGAATATTATACTCCAAATATTTTGAATGAAATTTTAAATAATGATATGATTGCGAAAGTCTCATTGAAAAAATTTAAAATAGATGGGAAGGAATTTGATTATGGAACTATTTTAATTCCGGTTTTTAACAAAGAGATTGAAAGTACTTATAAATTTTTGGATGAACTTGCAAAAGAAAACTCTGTAATTATTTATGGAGTAGATACTGGAAACACTGAAGGTATTGATCTTGGGAGTAATAATTTTAGAAAAATAAATAAACAAAAAATTGCTCTAATGGTTGGAGATGGTATTAGCTCATATGATGCAGGAGAAATATGGCACTTACTGGATACGAGGTATAATATTCCGGTAACTAAACTTGACGTTAGAAATTTACCAAATGTAGAGATTGACAAGTACACTACTATTATACTGCCAAATAGTCAAGGCTTAAGTGATAATAACTCCTCTAAAATTAAAAAATGGATAAAGAATGGTGGAGCTCTTATAGCTTATAAAAATTCTTTAAAATGGGTTGGAAAAACAGAGCTTGTGAAATATAATTTTAAGGAAAACAATAGAACGGCAAAAAATATAAATTTTGAAGAAAAAAGTAGCTACTTTGGGGCTCAAGCAATTGGAGGAGCTATTTTTAAGGCTATAACTGACAGAACCCATCCAATAAATTTTGGTTATAAAAATAATTCTATTTCTTTATTCAGAAATAGCACAATATTTTTGGAAGCTGAAAAAAACAGCTATGATAATCCAATTATATACTCTGATAAACCATTACTTAGTGGATACATTTCAAAGGAGAACCTAGTAAATTTAAAATCAACTGTCCCCGTCAAAATAAATAAAGTAAATAAAGGAAAAATTATTTCAATTACTGATAATACAAACTTTAGAGCTTTCTGGTATGGGACTAATAAGTTATTGATTAATGCTATTTTTTTTAATAATCAATTTTAAAAAAAATATTTACTCCCCCCTTTTAATATGATTAGTTATTGGGAAAAAATAGAGTTTTTAAAGTATGATTTAATTATAGTTGGAAGTGGAATAGTAGGATTATTTACTGCTTTAGAGTTTTTGAGTAATCATCCCAAATCTAAAATCGCAGTCTTTGATAAGGGAATTTTCCCTGATGGTGCCAGTACAAAAAATGCTGGATTCGCTTGCTTTGGATCTCTATCTGAAATTATTGAGGATAATAAATTAGTGAGTGAAAATGCATTGCTTGAACTAGTAGAAAATAGAGTAAAGGGATTAGAAATTCTAAGAAAAACACTCGGCGACAAAAAAATAGATTTTCAACAATTAGGAGGAAATGAACTTTACTTTAATCCAATTGATAAGCTTACAGATCAAATTAATTACTACAACAAATTACTTAAATCTATTTTTAAAAAAAGAGTATATTTTTTAAAAAATGATTTTATAGAAAATTTTGGATTATCAAAAGAGCATATTAAAAATCTGGTACATACTCCATTTGAAGGACAGATTAATTCTGGAAAAACAATTTATTTCTTGCAAAGGAAAATTATGGAATTAGGAGGTAAAATATATACCAATACCCATGTTGAAAAAATAATTTGTGAACCAAAAAAAAATAAGATTATTGTTGAAAATAATAAAAGAAAAATTCATTTTGAATCTAATTTTTTAGCTGTTTGTACGAATGCATTTGCAAAAAATTGGTTTCCAAAAGAGGACATAAATCCTGGAAGGGGAATTGTTTTAGTTACCAGGCCAATAAAAAATTTAAAAATTAAAGGTTGTTTTCATTATGAAAAGGGATTCAATTATTTCAGAAATATTGATGAAAGAATAATGATAGGAGGTGGAAGAAATATAGATTTTCATGGAGAAAATACAACTGATCATGGAATAAATTTAAAAATTAAAAAGAAATTAATTGATGATTTAAAAAAATTCATTATTCCAAATAAAAATTTTCAAATAGACATGGAATGGTCTGGAATTATGGCCTTTGGAAAAACAAAAAAACCAATAATAAAATCTATCTCTGAGAGAGCAGCCATAGGAGTTAGAATTGGTGGAATGGGAATAGCAATAGGAAGTATTGTTGGTAAAAAAACTTATGAACATCTAAATACATAGTCTTTAAATCTAATTAGAATCTTTATTTTTATTTGTATTTTTATTTTGAGAAAATAAATCATGTTAAAAAATAGTTTAATACTCTTTTTGATTTTTATATTGACATACATTCCGTCATGTAGTTCTCAAGAAAATCCTCCATTAGTTAAAACTCCTGAAAAAAAAGAATATACTTATGAAGTTATAATTGATGGAATCAATATCCCTTGGGGATTTTGTTTTATCTCAAATAACAAAATTTTAGTCACCGAAAAATCAGGAAAATTATTTTTTGTTGAAGACTCAATTAAACAAGAAATTTCAGGGCTTCCAGAAGTTTACGTTAGAGGACAAGGAGGTCTTTTAGATGTTGCTATTCATCCTGATTTTAAAATAAATAATCTTATATATTTTACACTCTCTACAAATATTGAGGGTGATATTGGTGGTAATACCGCCCTTTATCAAGCAAAACTTATTGATAAAAGATTAGAAGATCTAAAACTATTATACAAAGCTGTTCCAAACACTAAAAAAGCTCAGCATTTTGGATCAAGAATAGTTTTTGATAAGAAAGGACATGTTTTTTTTACAATTGGAGATCGGGGGAATAGAGACCTTAATCCTCAAGATCTTACAAAAGATGGTGGGAAAGTCTACAGACTAAATCTTGACGGATCAATACCAACTGATAATCCTTTTTTCAGCGAAAAATCAGGTACTAAAAAAGCTATCTTTTCTTATGGTCACCGAAATCCTCAAGGAATGATCATCCATCCTGAGTCAGACAGAATATGGCTTCATGAGCATGGTCCAAGAGGAGGTGATGAGATAAATATTGTTGAATATGGAAAAAATTATGGCTGGCCAAAAATTACATATGGAGTAAATTATAGTGGGACAACAATAACTAAGAATACCAGCTTGCCCGGATTAGAACAACCTTTATACTATTGGGTTCCATCAATAGCTCCAAGCGGAATGGCCTTTTCAACATCTGACGTTTATAAGAATTGGAAAGGAAATCTTTTTATAGGTTCTCTGAAATACAGATATCTTGAAAGACTCGTTATTAAGAATAAAAAAGTTATTGAAAGAGAAAAAATTCTTGAAAACGTTGGAAGAGTTCGAGACGTTAGAGAAGGACCTGATGGATATTTATATATTGCTGTAGAAGGAAAAGGCATTTTAAAAATTGTTCAAAAAAAATGAGGTTATTCTTTAGCTTACTATCAATACTAACCTTGACACAATTTTTATGGCTACAACAAAACAAACCATTGAAAGAAAGTATTGCAAGAGGAAATGAGATATATAATGATTTTTGTGTCCAATGCCACCTAGAAAATGGTGAAGGAGTCGCTGGTATTTTTCCTCCACTATCAAACTCCGATTATTTAATGAATAATATTAGAGAGAGTATTTATGGTTTAAAATACGGGATGGAAGGGCCAATTAAAGTAAATGGAGAATTATATGATGGCATTATGGTAAGTCAGGGTTTGGATAATGATGAAATTGCCGATGTAATGAACTATATTTTAAATAGTTGGGGTAATTCTTATAACGATCAGCTCATTACTTCAAGTCTTGTAAATGAAATAGAAAAATAATTTTCATATTAATGGGATTAAAGAAATTATTGTCCAAAATCCGAAAACAAATTTATGTTATAACCTTTTTAATATTTTTAGTATGGATGCTTTTTCTTGATACTCATTCAATGAAAATTCATATGGAATTAAATGAAGAGATTAACCATCTTGAAATAGAAAAAAAAGAACTCAAGAAGTTGATAGCAAAAGATAAAAGTAGTGTCAATCAACTCATGACAATTGATAGTTTAGAGCGTTTTGCAAGAGAAAAATATGGCCATAAAAGAGAAGAAGAAACCATTTTTTATATTGAGTTTAAGGATAGTATTAATTAGTTTTGTGAAATTTTAAAAAAGTGGTTCAATTTTTTTTTTTTACTAGGAGATAATTAATCGTATTTTTAGAACCTAATTACAAGTTACTCATGGCAAAAATAATAGCTGTAGCTAACCAAAAAGGAGGTGTTGGTAAAACAACCACAGCAGTTAATTTGGGTGCTTCCCTGGGGATACTTGAAAAAAAAATTTTATTAGTTGACGCTGATCCTCAAGCAAACGCATCTTCAGGACTTGGAATAAATATAAAAGAATTAAAAAAAGGGACATATCAACTATTAGAACACACTTTAACTGTTGAAAAAACTATAGTTTCTACAAATTCAATTAATCTTGATTTGATTCCTTCTCACATAGATCTTGTAGCATCAGAAATTGAATTAGTTGATAAAAATAATAGAGAGTATATGCTTAAAAGTGCACTTTTATCAGTAACTAAAAAATATGATTTTATAATAATTGACTGTGCTCCCTCATTGGGACTAATTACTCTAAACGCACTGGTAGCAGCTGACTCAATTATAATTCCAATTCAATGTGAATATTTTGCACTGGAAGGACTAGGGAAGCTACTGAATACAATAAAAAATATCCAAAGAATTCATAATAAAAGTCTTGATATTGAGGGAATGTTATTAACAATGTATGATTCTCGTCTCAGACTATCAAATCAAGTTGTTGAAGAAGTCAAAAAACATTTTGGAGAAATGGTGTTTAAGACTATAATCCAAAGAAATATTAAACTTGGTGAAGCTCCAAGTTATGGTGAAAACATTGTTGATTATGACATTACAAGCAAAGGAGCAAAAAATTATTTATCACTTGCAAATGAAATTATAAATAGAAATGGTCAAAAGAAGTAAAAAAAGAGTACTGGGAAGAGGGCTATCAGTTCTTCTGGGTGATACTGAAAAAAATATATCCGATCAAAAAGTTCAAAATATTGATCAAGAGATTATTGGTAAAATAATTGATCTAGATATTAATGAGATTGAAATAAATCCTTTACAACCCAGATCAAACTTTAGTGAAACATTAATCGAAGAGTTAGCTAGATCTATAAAAACTCTTGGCTTAATTCAGCCAATAACAGTCAGAAAATTACGTCCAAACAAATTTCAATTAATTTCAGGTGAACGAAGATTCCGTGCAGCCCAACTTATAAATTTATCAAAAATTCCAGCCTATGTGCGAGTAGCAAACGATGAAGAAATTTTAGAAATGGCGTTGGTTGAAAATATCCAACGTAAAGATCTTGATCCTATTGAAATAGCTCTTTGCTATCAAAGATTAATTAAAGAGTCAAACATCACACAGGATATTCTAAGTGAAAGAGTAGGAAAAAAAAGATCAACAATCGCCAACTACATTAGATTACTCAAGCTTGATCCTATTATTCAAACCGGGATAAGGGATGGTTTCCTGTCCATGGGACACGGAAGAGCAATAATAAATATTGAAGAAACAGACAAACAACTAGAAATCTATGAAAAAATCATTTCTAAAAAACTCTCTGTTAGGCAAACTGAAATGATTGTAAGTAGATTGAAGGGTGGAATTTCATCTAATGATAAAGTAAATAAAGACATTTCTAATCTTTCTAGTGAATTAGAAAAAGAAATTGAAATTTTTCTTGATGCAATTACTAAAATTAGAATGAATGAAAAAGGTAAAGGAAATATTAAAATATTTTTTAATTCAAACAATGAATTAAAAAAAATAATGAAAAAAATAAAGCATGAGAAATAAATTGTTTTTATTTTTTTTCTTTTTCACCACGCTTAATTTAACGGGACAAGAACTTCCTGAAAAAAAAATTAGTGAAAGAAAAAAGCTTTTAATTCAAGATCCTCTTACTCCATCAAAAGCTGCTTTTTATTCTGCTGTTTTACCTGGTTTGGGACAAGTATATATTGGTAAGTCATGGAAAGTCCCTTTTGTATATGGAGCTATAGGAGCTTCAGTTTATGGTTATGTTTATAATCAGAAAGAAATGGATCGCTACAGAACAGCATACAAAAGAAGATTAGCTGGATTTCAAGACGATGAATTTAAAACTTTAATTCCTGATAATTCAAAACTAATTGAAGGTATGAAATTTCACAAAAGTTACAGGGATATGTCTTTCTTATTTATTTTAGGGACCTATATGCTAAATATTCTTGATGCCAATGTTAGTGCTCATTTAATGCAATTTAATGTCAAAGATAATCTAAGTCTCAAACCACATTTTGAATCAGATTTTCTAACAAATGAATCTAATTATGGGATTAAAGTTTTAGTTAAATTATAAAATTTTTTATGAAAATAGCCATACTGGGATACGGAAAAATGGGAAGGGAAATTGAAAAGTTAGCTTTAGAGGAAAAGTGCCAAATTGTTTCAATAATAGATAAAAAAAAATTATTTGGAGATATAAAAGATTCTGAGGTTGCAATAAATTTCAGCACACCTAATTCTGCTTTAGAAAATATTTTTTTAGCTTTAAATAATGATGTTCCTGTTGTCTGCGGAACAACTGGCTGGTTAAATGATTTTGACAAGGTTGTTAAACATACTAAGGAGAAAAATACTGCTTTTCTCTACTCATCTAATTTTAGCTTTGGTGTTAATCTTTTCTTTAAAATAAATCATGAATTAGCAAAGCTTATAAAAGAACAAACCGATTATAATATTTCAATTAAAGAAACTCATCATATCGAAAAAATTGACGCTCCAAGTGGAACTGCTATATCTTTGGCAGAAGATATAATTAATAATACTAAATATGAAAATTGGTCATTGACATCAAGAAATGAGAAAAACATACTTTCAGTAAAATCAGAAAGAAAGGAAAAGGTCCACGGTATTCATCAAGTTAACTATTCTTCAATTTTAGATGATATTAGCATTAGACATGAAAGTTTCTCAAGAAAGAGTTTTGCAAAAGGAGCTTTATTAGCTGCCTTATGGCTAAAAGGGAAAAAAGGTGTTTTTGGAATGAATGATGTTTTAAATTTTTAATTCGATAGAAATGACAGTTTTTGAATGGTTAATTTTTTTCTTTTTAGTCCAGATAATTCATTTTTTAGGGACATGGAAACTTTATCTGTTAAGTGGAGAAAAATCATGGAAAGCTATTGTTCCAATTTACAATGCGATTATTCTGTTAAAAATAATTAGATACCCAAAGTGGTGGGTTATTTTGTTGTTTTTCCCTGTAATTAATCTATTAATGATCATTTCAATCTGGATCGGAACATTAAGAAGCTTTGGAAGACACTCATTAAAAGATTACTTGTTATGTGTTGCTACTCTTGGATTTTATATCTACTTCATAAACTATGATAAAACAACTAAATACATCAAAATTGAAGACGATGGACCTAAATCTGCTACTGAAGAATGGATAAGCTCCATAACATTTGCCGTAATTGCAGCAACTATTGTTCATAATTATATTTTTCAGCCATTCATAATTCCAACAGGATCGTTAGAAAAATCACTTTTAATAGGTGATTTTCTGATTGTAAGTAAATTTCATTATGGAGCAAGAATTCCATCTACAACTATAGCTTTCCCTATGGTTCATGACACTATCCCAATAGTTAAAACAAGATCCTACCTTAAAAAACCTCAACTCCCATATCTGCGTCTTCCTAAAATAACAAGTATAAAAAAAAATGATATTGTTGTATTTAATTGGCCCGCTGATACAGTTAGGCAATTTTTTAAAAAGGAAAAAGGAGTAAAAAAACCTATTGACAAAAAATCTAACTACGTAAAACGTTGCATTGGTATTCCTGGTGACACATTAGAGATTAAAAATGGATTAGTTTATAACAATGGAAAATTAAATGTTTTACCAGAGCGAGCAAAAATTTTATTTTCTTACACTGCCTTCAGTAAGAAAGGAATCTCATCTAAAGATTTACTTAGTTTTGGATATAAAAATTTTAATCGACGTTTTCGTATTTCAAATATTACAGAAAATTCTTTTGAAGCATTGCGGCCATATATTTTGGCTAGTTTTAACGATAATTCAAATAATATTGTAATAATAACTAAATCTAGTGGAATTCCTGTTGATCTTGTTAGAAGATTGGGTATTAGAATAATCGAAATTAGAGAAACTAGTAAAAATCTTGTCCTGACAAATGATGAGTTTGAAAAATTAAAAAATGTTAAATGGCTTGATAGCATTGAGCGAAACATCAATAAAATTAAAACTGCAAATGAAAGTTTTTTTCCAAATAAAATACCATTTAATTGGAATGAAGATAATTTTGGTCCAATTATTATACCTAAATCTGGACAGAAAATTAATTTAAATCCAAATAATTTGCCTTTATACAAAAGAATTATAACTGAATATGAAAAAAATAAATTAACTGTAAATAATGGCCAAATAATTATTAATGATATAGAAACTAAAAGCTATACGTTCAAGCAAGATTATTATTGGATGATGGGGGACAATAGACATCGTTCAGAAGATAGTCGCTTCTGGGGCTTTGTCCCTTCTGATCATATTGTAGGTAAACCTGTTTTTATCTGGTTCAGTATTGAAGGTATAAATGATGGAATTAAAAATTGGAAAATAAGATGGGATAGAGTTTTTACAACTGTTGGCGGTAAAGGTGAAAGAACTTCATATCTACCTCATTTTATATTATTTATAATTGTTTGGCAACTTTATACTTTTTTTAGAAAAAAACAAAAAGTAAAATGATTTTTGGTGTATGCCCTGCTTATCTTCCTTCTGTTAATTATATGAGCTGGGTAATTAATCAAAGGAAATTATATTTCATAACATCTGGTCATTATCAAAAACAAACATATAGGAACAGAGCTGAGATTTATGGCCCAAATGGGAAGTTGAAACTGATAATACCAATTACTAAAAATAAAGATTTAAATCATCAAAAAGATATAGAAACCAGAGTAGATAATAATTTCTTGTGGCAAAGAAACCATTGGAGATCATTACAAATGTCCTACAGAGCATCTCCATATTTTGAATTTTATGAGGATGCTTTTTATCCGTTTTATAATAATAAAATATTGAGTCTGATGGAATTAAATATCAGTTTAATAAAAGTTATTTTGAAATTATTGAAATTTGAGATTTTAATTGAAGAAAAAAAATTTAATGAGATAAATGAAAAAAAAGATTTGATAAATACCAAGAATACAGCTACCACGTTAAATTTAAAATACAATCAAGTTTTTAATAATAAACATGGTTTTCTAAATAATTTAAGTGTTATAGATTTATTATTTAATCTTGGCCCTAAAAGTTTAGATTATCTTAAAAAAATTTAAAATTAATTCATCAGAAATCGCTTATAATTCAAGAACTGCAGATATTGGTTTGTGATCAGATAGTTTGATATCATAAGTTTTAAATCTAATAACCTTTATCCTTGGATCAACCATTATAAAATCAATTCTGAAAGGAATTGAGGAAATTTTATAGGTAGTTCCGAAACCAGTCCCCTTTTGAACAAATGAATCATTGTAATTTGATGTTAAAAGTTTATAAGGTTTTGAAAAAGCATTATTATTTAAATCAGTACAAATAATTGATAAATTATCATTCTTCCTTTCAACTTCATTAAACCTTATTACCTGCCTTTCTTGAATTTTGAAAACTTTTTTTATATGTTTTCTTGATTCACTTTGTCTAATTCTGTTGACTAACTGATCCAAGCCCTGTTTAATATTTTTATTGTAATATATAGTTTTAATACTATCATTTGAACTCATTTGTAAGGACTCAAAATGCAAGTTATAAATCCTAATACTGTCATTTTTATATTTTAAATCAGAATAAATTCCACCATTATTTGAATTTTCAAATTTTATAAACCCACTATTGTATAATGGATATTTTGATAAAATAACTAGTCCATTATCTCCATTTTTTGTTAATGATTGAAAATATCGATGCTTATAGTTTAAAAATTCGGGGCTTTTTTCAACTGAAAATTCTTGAAAGCATATAATATCAGGATCCTCTTTTAAGATAAAGGATTCAATTTGATTAGGAATATCATCTATATCTATCCAATTATAAGAATTAAAAAGCCGGACATTAAAGCTCATTACTTTAAGTCCATTAGATGTAGAAATTTTGTTACTTGGAAATTTATAAAGAAGTAACCAATCAGAATATCCAAAAAATAATGAACTTATGAATAAAATAAATGGCCATTTAAAAATGAAAATCCAATAGATAAAAAAAATTAAATTTACAAGAGCAAAAATGGGAACTAATATATTTAGTAATGGGAAGAGATGAAAATCGCCGAAAGTTCCCATTATAAGCATCTGAGCAAAAATCAAAATCAAATTAATGAGCATTAAAATTTTATCAAAAAAATTTAACTTCATTTTAAGTATTTATAACATTTTCTTAGTCTTTTCCATAATTGCTTAGAATATTTTTTTCTTCATCAGATAGGCTCTCATAGCCTGAATTACTTATTTTATCAAGAATAGAATCAATCTTTTTTTGCTTTTCACTATCATCATTTCTTTTATTATTCCTCACGAGAGTTTTATGAGAAATATTCGTTGCTTTTTTTATTCTTTTTTTAAAAAAAAATTTCCATATTTTTTCAAAATTTGATCCAATATCTCTACCATTAATCATATTTCTTGCATAGAAGAATCCCAGGATTGCCCCTCCAATATGAGCAATGTGTCCTCCGGAGTTACCATAAGGGATTTGAATAACATCAAAAATAAAAAATAGCATACCTATATACTTGAGCTTAAGGTTAAAAAAAAATATTCTTATTTCATTGTCAGGTGAATAAGTACACATAAAAATAATTGCTGCCATAACTCCTGCAGATGAGCCTGCCATTGAAGAAAAATCCCCCTTAAAAACAGGAAAGAAAGAATAACTCAATAAAAAAAACAAACCTCCAATAATTACACCTAAAAAATAAATATTAATAAAAGTAGAGGAAGAAAATAAATTAAGAATCATTCTACTTATGTAATAAAGAAGAAGCATATTCCAGAAAAGATGAAAAAATCCATCATGTATAAAGCTATATGTTACTATTGTCCACGGTTTAAAAATAAGATTATTAAATTCGGGAGAAAGTAAAAATATCTCTAAATATGATTTAGAATCAACACTAAATAAAAAAAGTAAAGTGTTAATAAAGTATGGAATCAAAAAGAAAATAATATTTATAAAAATAATTTTTTCTGCTATTGAAAAAACTGAATATTTATACTTAAGATCATTAAAATAACTCATAAATCCCATCGATTATTATCGAATTGTTTCTTCTTCCAATACCACATCATAAAAAGTCCTGTTAGTGCTCCTCCTACATGAGCAAAATGAGCTATAGGACCAATTGAATAGGAGGAAAAACCAAAAAAAAGATCAGCTAAAATAAGTATTGGAACAAGTATCTTAGCTTTTACTGGTATTGGCGGAAATAATAACATCAGTTGGGCATTAGGAAACAACATTGCAAAACCAACTAAAACACCATACAAAGCACCAGAGGCACCAACCATTACTGAGTGATATGAGTTAAAAGCATCAGTAAGAGGTAGATCATTTAAAACAGCTTCATTAATCCTCCCTGGCAAATATCCAGTACGATAAAAATTTACTAATTCAGATTCATTAACCCCTGAACCAATAAGTAAATCATTAATATTATTTATTTGATAATTATAAAGAATCAACTGTAGTGATGCAGCGCCGAGTCCAGTGGACAAATAAAAGAAAATAAATTTATTTTTACCCCACATTTTTTCAAGAGGCATTCCAAACATCCATAATCCAAACATATTAAAGAAAATATGATATATATCTCCATGCATAAACATATGTGTTATCGGTTGCCATATTTGAAATTTAGGATTATCAGGATAATGAAGAGCAAAAAGATCATAGAACTGATTACCCGATATAGCGGTAGCTAGAAAAAAAATACCATTGATTATTAATAAATGTTTTACCGTTTCAGTAATGTTACCCATTAATTTAATTTTTCATCTAACTCTTTCTTGCTCAAAGTAACAAAAATTTGATGACTAAATGGACACGTCAAAAACTCTTTGCATGCAAACAAATCATCAACTAAAATCTGCTGCTCTTTCACAGTCAAAATTCTTCCTGGTTTTATAGAGGCTACATTTGAAAGGGCTTTTGAAAGAAAATCTACTTTACTAAAACCATTAAAATTTCCTTCTTCTATCATGGAAAACAAATCTGTTATAATATCTTCTAAATTATCATGATTAAAAAATGATGGAGCCGATTTAATCTCTAAATTCAATCCGGATAATTTTATTTTAAATCCCAGAGCGTTTAAATTTTTTTGATATTCCTCAAAAAGAACAAATTCTTTTTTTGACAGTTTAATTTTTTTTGGAAATATAAGCTCCTGAGATGCCGTTTTTTGATTCGTTATACTTTTTAAAAATTTTTCATAAAGTACCCTTTGATGAGCTCTTTGCTGATTTATAATCAATAATCCAGAACGCAAAGAAGTAATAATATATTTTTTAAAAAGTTGAAATACCTTAGGTGGTTGAGATAAATTTAATTTAAGTTCTTTTTCAGATATATAGGCGGAATCTTTTGAATCAAACTTGGAATAAATATTTTCCCAAGAATGTCTAGATATCTTTTCAATTTCATTTTCCTCTTTAAAAGGATTAAATGAAGAATTTACTTCTATTGGTGGTTCAACTGGAGATTTTTTAACATATTCATAGGGTATATCTAGTCCAGGATCTTTATCGAAATCAATACTTGGCAAAACCTGAAACATTCCTAAACTATGTTTCACAGTTGCTTTTAAAATTGCAAAAAGATTTTGATCATCTTCAAACTTAATTTCTGTTTTTGTTGGATGTACGTTTATATCTATCATTTTAGGATCAATCTCTAAAAAAATAAAATAACCTGGGAAATAACCATCAGATAAGAGTCCCTCAAAAGCAGATACAACTGAATGATTTAAAAAAGAACTTTTAATGAATCGATTGTTAACGAAAAAAAACTGCTGCCCACGTGATTTTTTTGAAAAATCAGGTTTTATAATAAAACCAGAAATTTTAGCAACTGAAGTCTTTTCTTCTATAGGAACAAGCTTCTCCTGAATTTTAGGTGAAAAAATATTGATAATTCTCTTCTGTAAACTTGAAATAGGAAGTTTAATCAACTCTATATTATTTTGAAAAAAAGTAAAACAAATCTCCGGATGCGCTAAAGCCACTCGATGAAATTCATCAATAATATGTCTTAATTCGACATTATCTGATTTTAAGAAATTTCTTCTTGCAGGGACATTATAAAATAAATTTTTAACACTTATAGAGGTACCTTCCGAGCAAACACAGTCCTCAAGTAATTCTATTTTACTTCCCGAAATTTTTAATAATTTACCTATTTCATCTTTTTTTCTTCTGGAGGTAGCTTCGATAGTTGCAATCGATGCAATCGATGCTAATGCCTCTCCTCTAAATCCCTTAGACTTTAAAGTAAATAGATCTTCAAAATTTTTAATTTTTGAAGTTGCATGTCTTTGAAATGATAATTTTAAATCTCTTGAAGACATTCCTATTCCGTCATCAATTATCTGGACTAAAGTTTTGCCCGAGTCCTTGATAATAAGCTGAATATTTTTTGAATTTGCATCAACTGAATTTTCAATAAGCTCTTTAACTACAGATGAGGGCCTTAAAATGACTTCCCCTGCAGCAATTTGATTAGCTATGTTTTCAGGAAGAATTGAAATTGTTTTGGACATTAACTTTAAAATTTAAAAATTTTTATGTCAAAATCTATAACATAAAGAAAAATTAAAGTAAGAATTAGAATGATTAATGCCAGTCTAAATGAAAAAAACCTATTACTAAAAACTCTCATTTTTTTTCTTTCATCACTCCATTTTTGACCAAAATCATTTTTATTGAATACTTTCCTGTATTTTATAAATCTAGAATCTAGACTATAACTAAAGCTTCCCTCTTCTTCTTTTCCTTTATAATAACGTGGAGTATAATTATATCTTTTATTTCTCTTTAATTTAAAAAAGTTAATTTTCATTTACAGAATATAATTTAATAATTCACTGTATATCTTATTGCCTATTTTTTTTGAAAGGTATTGAAACTAGTTTTAAAAAAAAAAGTTATGAATTAGCAATTGATGCCATTTTTAATGCAGCAATTCCAGCATCATAACCTCTATTCCCATGTTTACCTCCGCTTCTAGCTTTAGCCTGATCTATGGTGTTATCAGTAAGAACGCAAAAAATTACAGGGATCTTGGAACTGATATTAAGATCTTTTATTCCTTGAGAAACAGCATTACATATAAAATTAAAATGCTCTGTTTCTCCTTTAATAATACTTCCTATTGAAACAACTACATCAACTTTACTTTCTTGTGCTTTCTTAGATCCATAGATAAGCTCAAAACTTCCAGGCACATCAATTCTAGAAATATTTTTTGACATGACACCGTTTTCCGTAAGCGCATTATAACATCCTTCAAATAATTTATCAGTTATGGATTTATTCCATTGAGATACAACCAAAGTAAATTTAAATTTGGAACCATGTGGTATTTCAACAAGATTTGCATGAGAAATCTTATGCATTGATGAACCCATAATTAATTAATATTTTCTAGGCGGCCTATTTGAACATCGACTAACTGGGATTCAGTCGCCTCAGGGTAATCTTTTTTAATTCTCTTGAGATAACTTAAGGCAATTTTTTTTTGATTATTTAAATCAGCAATCATAGCAGCCTTAAAAAGATACTTTGGAGTAGTAAATGAGTTTTGACTGGCTTGGAAAGCAAGTACATAATATTCATATGCCTCATTCATTTGACCTATTTCTGCAAAGGCATCACCAATTGCACCTTTTGAAAGAGCACTCAGAAGAACATCGTCAGAATCAAATTGATCTAAAAAAAATATAGCTTTTTCGTAATTTTTTAAATTCAAATATGACATTCCTGCACTATATGTGGCAAGTTTTGCTGCTGAAGTACCATCGTAATTTTCAATAATATCAAGAAATCCATATTTGCCCTCTCCTCCATTTAAGGCTAAATAATACAATGAATCAGAATTTTCAGTATTTACTGCTATATCAAAGTAATATTGTGCTTGGCCTAATTCACTAATAGCTTCTCTTTCCATTGGTTCAAAAACAAAATTTATGTATGCTAAATAAGAAAGTATGGTAATAGCTATCAAACCTATGGAGCCAATTATATAATTTTGATATTTAGCGACAAGCTGCTCGGTTTTTGAAGCAGAGCTATCTAATGTGTCAAAAACTTCAGCGGTAGTACTCTCCTCAGAAAGACCCTCAACCTTATTTATAATAGACTTTTTATATCCCCTTCTTTTATATGTTGCCATTATAATTTTATAGTTTCCAAAAGTAATCTTTTTTATTCCAAAACCAAAAAATTGAAATAAGGTAGATTTTAAATTTTAAAAAGTATATATTACTGACTTAAACTTTTTAATTCTATCAAGTTGATCCTAAAGAAACTTTCATTAAAAAATTATAAAAGTTTTAGTGCATTTGAATTAGATTTTAATTCATCAATTAATTGTTTTGTTGGAAACAATGGTGTCGGAAAATCAAATATTATAGATTCCATCTATCACCTTGCCTTTGGTAAAAGTTATTTTAATCCATCAACAAGTGAAAATATCAAATTTGGAACAGATTTTTTTGTGATTCAAGGAGATTTCAAAAATCTTAAAAGAAATGAAAAGATTATCTGTAGTTTCAAAAAAGGGCAAAAAAAAAAATTGAAAAGAAATCAAAAAACTTACAATAAAATTTCAGATCATATTGGATTAATTCCTCTAGTCATAATTTCTCCTATTGATCAAGATTTAATCCTTGAGGGAAGCTCAACAAGAAGAAAATTCATTGATGGTGTAATAGGACAAACAGATAAAATATATCTCCAAAAAATTCTAGATTATAATAAAATTTTAATGCAAAGAAATACTCTTTTAAAATATTTTTCTTTAAACCAAAACTTTGAAAAAAAGACTATTGAAATTTATAACTCACAATTATGTAAACTTGCTAAACCTATTTTTGATAAGAGACTATCCTTTTTAAAAAGTTTTATTCCTTTGTTTGAAGAATGTTATAAAAAAATTAGTGAGTCAGATGAAAACGTAGATATAGACTATAAAAGTGATTTAAAAGATAAATCAACTTCTGATCTTCTCGAACAAAGTTTAGATATAGATATGGCTTATAAATATACTACAAAAGGCATTCACAAAGATGATCTGAAATTTAAAATTATGGGTCAAAGTATCAGGAAATTTGGAAGTCAAGGTCAGCAAAAATCTTTCCTAATAGCTTTAAAGATAGCTCAATTTAATTTTATGAAAAATAACTTTAAGACTAATCCAATTGTCTTATTAGATGACATATTTGACAAACTTGATAATACTAGAGTCAAAAAAATAATTAAACTTTTTAAAAATCAAAAAATGGGACAAATTTTTATATCAGACACTGATCAAAATAGAATCAAAAAAGTTTTAACTCCACTTAAAGATTCCTATGAAATTTTTGATTTAAATTCCATTTAATTATTTATAAATTTGAATAGAATAAAAATATCTCAATTATTATGCAAAACTATGAGAGAAAACCTGAACCTGAGCAGATAAATAAAATTCTAACAAAAATTTTTTCTTCTAAGGCATTAAAAAAAGGAATCATTAATGTTAGAATTGAAGAGCTTTGGAATAAGGTAATGGGAGAAAATGTTGAGAGATATACTAAAAAAGTAGAGTATAAAAATTCAACTCTTTATGTTTATTTGACTAGTTCTGTTTTAAGAAGTGAACTTTCTTATGGCACTAAAAAAATAATTTCACTTTTGAATGATGAAATTGGAGAGAAAACTATCTCAAAAATTATTTTCATTTAAAAATTTCCCTTCCAGAAAAATGAAAAATACTTTCAATTTTTGCATTTTCATCACTATCAGAGCCGTGAATTGCATTTTCACCAACAGAGCTCGCAAATAATTTTCTTATTGTTCCTTTTTCTGCTTTATCCGGATCTGTTGAACCAATCAAACTTCTGAAATCCTCCACTGCATTATCTTTCTCTAAGATGATTGCAACAATGGGTCCTCTAGTCATAAATTTAATTAATTCAGCAAAAAAGGGCTTGCTTTTATGAATACTATAAAATTCTTTAGCATCTCTTAATGACAATTGCGTAAATTTCATAGCAATAATTTTAAAACCAGAGGAAGTGATTTTATCTAATATTGGACCAATATAACCGTTTTCTACAGCATCTGGTTTTATCATCGAAAAGGTATAGGTTTTTCTCATATAATTTTTTTGAATTTCAAATTTAAAAATTTGTATGATTATATGTATATAACTTTAAACAAATGATTATATGTTTTTTTATAAAATATAAAAGGTCGATTTTTTGGTATATTTGAACTATGAAAGATAATTTGATAAATGAATTTGATAGTCTACTAAAAATATCGAAAAACATCATTATAATACCCCATAAAAACCCTGATGGTGATGCTCTTGGAAGTAGTTTAGCATTAAATTTTTTTTTGATAGAAAAAGGTCATAATTCTTTTGTCATTTCTCCTAATGAATATCCTTCATTCCTTAACTGGCTTCCAGGTCAAAGTAAAATAATTAATTTTTCCTTGAATCAAAAAAAAGGGATTTCTCTAATCAATAAAGCAGATCTAATCCTAACTCTTGATTTCAATGATCTCTCTAGAACTGGAGAAATGGAATCGCTTTTGAAATCTATCAAGGTTCCCTTTATTATGATTGATCACCATGAAAATCCAAAATCCTACGCTAATATAACTTTTTCAGAACCTCAAATTAGTTCCACATCGGAAATGATATATAATATTGTTTCAAAATTAGATGACACTATAATTGACACAAAAATTGCAACTTGCCTCTATACTGGAATGATGACAGATACTGGATCATTTAGATTTCCTTCAACTACCTCCAACACCTACTTAATAGCATCAAAATTGATAGATTTTGGTGCCAACCACTCAAAAATTCATGAAAAAATATATGACAACTATACTTTTGACAGAATTAGACTCCTAGGAACTTGTCTTTCAAATTTGAAAAAAATCAAAGACCTTCCAATTGTTTATACTTTTTTATCGCAAGAAGATTTGCATTTAAATAATTTTAAAAAAGGAGATACAGAAGGTTTTGTAAATTATGGTCTAAGTCTGAAAAATATATCTCTGTCCGTAATAATGATTGAGGATAGGTCACAAAATTTGATTAAAATGTCTTTCCGTTCAAAAGGGAATTTTTCTGTAAATAAATTTGCAAAAACCTACTTTAACGGAGGCGGTCATCATAATGCTGCTGGAGGAACTTCACATAAAAGTCTCAAGGAAACAGAAAAATTTTTTTTAAGTGCCATCAAGGAATGTAAAAAAGATTTTAGAATATGAGATTATTTCTTTTAACAATCTATTTTTTTCTTTTTGTTAATTGCCAGCAATCAGAAATCAGAAGGCCAATAAATAAAAACAAAAAACTCTTTTTAAAAGAATCTGCCATAAGAAATAAAAATAGATTTGAAATTGAACAAGAGCTTTTCAAAAAATTTGCTGAAAATTCAACTTTAGAATTTAATATTTCAGAGTTTGGTTTCTGGTATGCATATAAAACAAAAAATGAAATAGATGGTATTATTCCAAAAAAAGGAGATCATGTTACTTTTTTATATAAAATTGAAGATCTTAATAATAACTTACTTTACAGTGAAAATGATCTAGGAAAAGTTTCTTTTTTTGTTGATGAGGAAGATTTAATCCCTGCCATTAGAAGAGGAATTAAAATTATGAAAGAAGATGAAGTTGTTGTTTTTCTATTTCCTTCCTACCTTTGCTTTGGTTATCAGGGGGATGGTGAAAAAATTGGAACAAACCAACCACTAAAGTTTACAATAAAACTTATAAAATTAAAACAGAAAAAATATGAATCATAAACAACCAATATTTATTTTTTTATTACTAATTACTTTACCTTTTTTATTCGATAGTTGTAATGATAAATATCCAGAACTTGATTCTGGATTGTTTGCGAATATAAATACATCAAAGGGAAATATTATTGTTAAGTTGGAAATGGATAAAACACCAATAACAGTTGCTAATTTTGTTTCTTTATCTGAAGGAAATAATACCAAGGTTAATGAGGAATATAAAGGTAAGCCATACTATGACGGATTAATTTTTCATAGAGTAATAGATAATTTTATGATTCAAGGTGGAGATCCTTCTGGAACAGGGAGAGGAGGTCCTGGCTATAGTTTTAAGGATGAAATTACTGATTTAACCCATAGTGGTCCTGGAATTTTGTCAATGGCAAATGCTGGACCTTCGACTAATGGCAGCCAGTTTTTCATCACTCATTTAAAAACTCCATGGTTAGATGGAAAGCATACTGTTTTTGGAAAAGTAATAACTGGTCAAAATATAGTTGATAGTATAACCCAAAATGATACTATTAAAAAAATAGAAATTATACGAAAAGGATCATTGGCTAAAAATTTCAATGCTCCAGATATTTTTTCAAATCATTTTCTTGAAGAAGAAATGGCAAATAAAGAAAAGCTTCAAAAACAAAATAAAATTCAAGGTGAAACAGCAAAAAAATTTGCTGAACAAAGATTAAAAGCAAAAATGACTAATTCGGAGTTAGGATATTTTATTTCTAATAATGGTAAAGGTGAAAAAGTAACTAAAACCAATAAGGCTATACTGCATTATACGGTTTATTTTGCAGATGGCAAATTCCTTGAAACTAGTAATGCTGAAACTGCCAAGTTACTTGGAGTTTTTGATGAAAACAGAAATAAAACTAATGGATATCAGCCTCTTACAGCAGATGTTAGTCCAGAAGCTCAAATGATTCAGGGCTTTAAAGAAGGTGTAAAACTTTTAAAAGTTGGCGATAAAGCAACTCTATTTGTTCCATTCAACCTAGCCTATGGTGAATCTGGCACACGAGGTATTCCACCAAAGTCTGATCTTGTTTTTGAGATTGAAATTCTTGACATAATAGAATAGATTTCGAATAAAAAAAGAAGAAATCAGATGAGAAAAAAAATTAAAATTTTCTTATGGTTATCTCTTTTACCACATTGGCTTTTTATTGAGTATATTAAAAGTAAACCATTATTTGTGGAGGAATTTTATAGTCAAAAGATATACCCATTGATATATAAAACTTATTCACTTTTTTTTAATAAAATTCCATTTTCAATTGGTGATATAATCTATTTGATTATAATTTTTTTATTGCTAAGACTATTGATTAAATTTTTTAGGGATCATAGATATACTTTTTTGAAATTAATATTTGACATTGGATCTATTATTTCTGCAATTATTATAATTTTTAATATTAGTTGGGGAATAAACTATTACAGATTACCCCTTCATCAAAAATTAAACATAAGAACTGATTATACAAAAAAAGATCTAGAAGAAAAGATTGATTTTTTAATAGATGACTTAAATGAAATTCATTCAAGTATTAGCAGTAATGATAGTCTTCCTTTAAAACTTGAGACAAGGAAAAGGTACTCATTAAAAAAAAAATATTAAAGAATATAATGAATTTTTCTCGTCAGAAATATTTATTAATTCCAAAAGAAAACATTCGCTTTGGAGTACACCTTTATCATATATGGGTTTTTCAGGCTATATTAACCCTTTTACATTGGAAGGACAAATCAATTCTAAAGCCCCTTATTTAAATTATGTCATAAGTGACATACATGAAGCTGCTCACCAAATGGGTTATGCATCAGAAAAAGAAGCTAATTTTATCGCCTACTTTTTTTCACATGAAAATCCAGACCCATATGTAAAGTACGCTTCATTAATTTTTGCTATAAGATACTTAAATTTGGCTCTTTATGAGATTGATCCTCAGAAAGCAAAAGAGAAAATAAAAAGATTAAATTTCGGGATCATTGAAAACATAAAAAATGTTGATTCCTTCTGGCAAGAATATAAAAATCCATTCCAGCCTATTTTTAAAAAATCCTATGATAAATTCCTCAAAGCAAATTCACAAGATAAGGGAATCAAGAGTTATAATGAAGTTGTAGGATTAATAATAAATTATAAATTTTAAAATTTTATACCTGCTATTATCATAATTAATAAACATATATTCATTTTTTTTATTAAATTTCATTATTAAAGTAAAATAACTAGTGAGAAGAAATTTCCTTTATCTTATATTTTTTGTTAATCAACTTGTTTTAGGGCAAGAATATTTTCCGACTAATAGTGGTGTAAAGACTGAAGAAGATACCTATAAGGCAATTACTAATGTTACAATCCACTCCAATTCAAATCAAATTACTGAATCAAATTCTATCCTGATTCATAAGGGAAAAATTATTGAGATTGGTAAAAATATACCCATTCCAAAAAATGCAAGAATTTATAACATGGAATCTTTGCATATTTATCCGTCATTTATAGAATTACATACTGATTTTGGAATAAAAAAACCAAAAAGAATTCAAAGTAGTGGAAGAAGTGCTGAATATTCTCCTAAAAGAAAAGGATATTAT
>MDSW01116983.1_pt1 | contig 31696 bp, 33 predicted proteins | sample 811171 | NCBI WGS metagenome assembly MDSW01 (sample SAMN05326641, study PRJNA326480) | marine metagenome | isolation source: seawater | place: Atlantic Ocean: North West | collected 2012 | reverse complement strand
TTTAGTAGGAAAGTTTTACAAATAAAAAATGAGTGCCCGTAGCTCAGTAGGATAGAGCACCAGATTCCTAATCTGGGGGCCGTGAGTTCGAATCTCGCCGGGCACGCCATATAATCTGTCAAAAAATTTATCTTAAATTTATTTATAATTGGTTAACTTAACAGGCTCATTATTTTTTACTTCTTCTTTTTCAGGAATTATATAAGCTATTGCACAATGCTCTAAACAATAAGGCTTATCATCAAAGCGTTCTTTACCGCAGAAATGAAAGGTAGTTTCATCAGGATGTCCTTCAGGCCATTCACAACCTCTCTTTAATTTTTTTGTAAAAATATTATTTATAGGTGGGTGATATGTTTTATTTTTTATTTTTGATACTTTTTCCTCAATTAATTTATTTTCAAAATTTAATTTAGGCATTACTGGGGATCGAGCTTTTTTTCTGTCAGGTTTAACAGAAGTTCTTCTAATTGGTGATGGACGTCTTTCAAGACCAATTCTATGAGCTTTGCCTACGACAGCATTTTTAGTAAACCCTAATAATTTTCCAATTTGGGCTGTTGGCAAACCTTGATCCCAAAGTTCTTTTAATCTACTGACATTATCATCATCCCAAGGCATGGTTTCCCTTATATATATATCTATATCTAGTATGTTAAGTATTATTAGATATACTAAATATAATAATATAAAAAGAAAAAACTGCCATTTTTTGTTAAAAATGTCGAAAAACTGTGATTAATTAGTGTAAAAGTAATAATTAAGATGAAAAATATAAATAATAATTTTTTAAGTAAAAAAAATGTCATCTTAAGAGTGGATTTAAATGTTCCAGTTCATAATGGAGTTATTAAAGAAAAATCCAGAATTAAAGCAATAAAATCAACCATAAAAAAACTAATAAATCAAAAAAACAAAATTTTCATCCTTTCTCATTTTGGTCGTCCATTGGGAAAAAGAGATAAAAAATTTTCTTTGAAATTTATTTGTTCAACTTTGAAAAAAGAGTTTGAAATAAATAAAATTTATTTTTTGGATAACTTAAATAATAATAAAATAAATAATACAATTAATAAAATGAAATTTGGAGAAATATGTTTATTTGAAAATATACGTTTTTATCCTGAAGAAGAAAAAAATGATGTTAATTTCATTAAAAAATTAAGTAAAAATTTTGATGCATATGTAAATGATGCTTTTTCAGCCTCTCATAGAAAGCATTCTTCAATAGTAGGTTTTCCAAAAGTATTACCTTCTTTTGCTGGGAATAATTTATTAAAAGAAATAGAAAGTATTAATTCTTTTATCAAAAATCCAAAAAAACCAAATATAGCAATTATTGGTGGATCAAAAATTTCAACTAAAATAAATCTTATTAAAAATCTCACTAACGTTTTTGATTTTATTGTTATAGGTGGGGCCATGGCCAATACTTTTCTAAAAATAGAAAAAATAGATATTGGCAAATCTTTATATGAAAAAGATTTTTTAAAAGTAGCTCATAACATTTTGAAAAAAGCTAAAAATGTTAATTGTAAAATTATTCTCCCAGTTGATGTAATTTGTTCTAATACTCTTAGTAATAAATCTAATATAATAAAGTGCAATGTTAAAAATGTTTTATCTGATCAAATGATTTTAGATGTTGGTCCAAAAACTACTGAAATAATATCTAAACATATATTAAAATCAAATATGATACTTTGGAATGGTCCTTTGGGAGCAATTGAATATTCGCCATTTAGAAAATCTTCAGTTAAAGTTGCGAATATAATAAAAAAACATACTAAAACAAAAAATATATCCTCACTTGCTGGTGGAGGAGATACAATATTAGCAATCAAACAAGCAAAAGCAGAAAATGGATTTACATATATTTCTAAAGCTGGAGGAGCTTTTCTTGAATGGTTAGAAGGAAAAAAAATACCAGGAGTTATTGCTTTAAATAAAAATAATATTTCTTAATCTTCTGTCTGATATTTTTTTATTAAGGAAAATTGAGTTAAGGTAAATATAAAAGTAATAGGCAATATCCCAAAAACCTTAAAATTAACCCATATATCCGTAGATTGTGTTCTCCAAATAATTTCATTTAAAAATGCTAAAGCTATAAAAAAACCTATCCATCTTTTTGTTAACTTACTCCATCCTTCATTTTCAAGTTTAATAGCTGTGCCTAAAAGATATTTTAATAGAGGTTTTTTCATAATTTCACCTCCATATAAAATGATCGCAAATAAAATATTTATTATTGTTGGTTTCATTTTAAAAAAAACCTCATTATCGAAATAAATCGTTAATCCTCCAAAAAGTAGAATAATTCCTGCTCCTACTGTAGGCATAATAGGAATTTTTTTTTCCATGATGTAAGAAAAAAGAACAGCAATAATAGTTGCTATCATGAATGGCAAAATTGCTGGCTGCAAACCATTCTTTGAATAAAAAATAAAAAATATAGCTAAAGGACCAATATCAATTAATAGTTTTGAGATAGTTTTCATATATGCTCCTCTAAATCAAAAATGGATCTTGCAAATTTTTTTGAGTTAAACTCAGCAAGATCATCTACTTTTTCACCTAGACCAACGTAGCTTATAGGTATTTCATAATTATTTGCAATTGAAATAAGGGCGCCTCCTTTAGCAGTCCCATCTAATTTTGTAATAACAATTTTTGATACATCAAGAGCAGAGCTAAAAATTTCTGCCTGTTTAATCATATTGGATCCATTTGTTCCATCTAAAACAAGTACAGTTTGTATTAAATTTACATCAAAAATTTTAGAAATAACATTTTTAATCTTAACTAGTTGATTTAAAAGATTGGTATTATTTGAAAGTCGTCCCGCAGTATCAATAAATAAATAATCATATTTTTTTGAAATAAATTCTTCTGTAGCTTTATATGCAACGCTTGCTGGATCTTGATTCAAATTTCCTTGAAAAAAATCATTATTATTAGTGCTTGCCCATGTTTTTAATTGATCAACTGCTGCTGCTCTAAAAGTATCACATGCAGCAATAAGAACTTTTTTTTCACTAGGTATTTTGTTAGCAATTTTACCAATAGTAGTGGTTTTGCCACTTCCATTTACACCAATAAATAAATAAATTTTTTGGTGTAAACTATTATCTTCAAAGAATAGTTTTTCTTTAGGTTTTAATATTTTTTCAATTTCTAAAGATAAAGTTTCTAAAACGGTCTTTGTGATATTTTGATTATCAGTTTTTACTTTTCTTACTGAATTAATCAATTTTGATACAACTTGAATATTTATATCTGCAGAAATTAAAACAGATTCAAGTTCTTCTAATGTTTCAGCATCAACTTTTTTGTTTAAAAAAGATGAAATAATATTTGATGATAAAAAATTTGAAGTTTTTTTTAGGTTATTTTTAAAATGTGAAAATAGACTCATATTTTTTTTGCTAATAAAAAATCATTTTCAATACCTGTATAAATACATGGTATTATCATTCCTTCATTATACTCTTTGTTAAATTTTACTTTTATAAAATGTTGATCTTTTCCCTTCGAAATACCTTTCTCATTTTTTTCAATTAATGTTCGATCTTTTTCACCAACTTTTTTAATTAAATGTTTTAAAAGTTTTTTGTTGCATTTCTCTCTTAATTTTTTTGCTCTTTTTTTAATTATCACCTTTTCTATTTGAGGCATTTTTGATGCTGGCGTGTTTTCACGAGATGAATAAGGGAAAACATGTAAATGTGTTAAACTACATTTGTCTATTAATGATAATGAATCCTCAAACATTTCATCATTTTCTGTTGGGAAGCCTACTATGATATCTGCACCAAAAGTTGCATCTTTTCTTAAAGATAGAACTTTATTACAAAATTGTATAGCTTGTTCTCTAGTGTGTCTTCTTTTCATTCTTTTTAATATCAAATTATTGCCTGATTGAAGACTTAGATGAAAGTGAGGCATAAGTCTTTTGTCAGATAATAAATGCCAAAAATCATTTGTAATTTCTGCACAATCAATAGATGAAAGCCTTAATTGCTTTAAGTTTGGTACTAATTTTAAAATACGTTTAATTAAATTAGCAAATGTTGGTTTGCCTGGAAGATCTTTACCATAGTCTGTAATATCTACTCCGGTTAAAACTATTTCGTTATATCCATTGTCAACAATAGTTTGAATACGATTTACTATATCTCCTGCTGGCACACTCCTATTATTACCCCTTCCATAAGGAATAATGCAAAAGGTACATCTATGATCACAACCTTGCTGAATTTCTATGAAAGCCCTCGATTTTCCTTCAAATTTTTCTACACTTGAAGGCACTACTTTTGTTTCTTTTAATATATCACTAACTTGAACATTATCATTATAATTAACTTTCTCCCAGGTATTGCTTAGAAGTTTTTCTTTATTTCCAATTACTAGATCAACCTCTTTGAAAGAATTATATTTTTTTGGATTTATTTGTGCTGCACATCCGGTAACTATAATTTTATTATTAGGATTATTTTTTTTTGCTTTTCTTATTTCATAAGCAACTTTTTTTTCTGCTTCAGAAGTGACAGCGCAGGAATTAATTATTGTTATATTGAATATATGATTATTAAATATATGTTTTTTAATTACCTCACCTTCATATATATTTAGCCTACAACCTAAGTTAATTATTTTTGATTTTTTTAACATAATTAAATAACTATATTTCCAAAAAAACTTATCTCTGCTGGACCGGTCATAATTGCTTCATCATTTTCAATAGCAATGTAAAGAGTTCCTTTTGATAAAAGTACTTCCACCTGATTTGAAAGTAATTTTTTTTTCATTCCTGCAAATACTGCTGCGCATGCACCACTACCACATGCAAGAGTTATACCTGCCCCTCTTTCCCAGACTTTCATTTGAATCTTATTAGAATTAATTATTTTTACGAATTCTACATTAGTTTTTTCTGGGAAAAAAATATGATTTTCTATCTTTGGTCCAATCTTTGAGAGATTTAAATTATCAATATTTTTACCAAAAAATACAATATGAGGATTACCAACATTTACAGCAATACCCTTGCTAAAATTTTTGATATCAATTGGAACATTTAATGTATCCATGTCATGAGTCAGAGGAATTTTATTCCATTCATTAGTAATTTTTCCCATATTTACACTTATATTTTCTTTATCTTTAAGTGTTGCTTTTAAAATACCAGCTTCAGATTCGATTAAAACAAAATTTTTATCATTCTCTTCAAATAATAATTTTGCAACACATCTTGTTCCATTACCACAAGCTTCAGCACGATCACCGCTTGGATTATATATATCTATTTTTGCATCTTCATTTTTTTTTGGTAAATTTATTGTTATCAATTGATCACAACCTGCACCAGTTTTCCTATCACTTATTTTTCTTATTAAAGACTGGTTAATTTCTATAGGATTAACCCTATTGTCTATAATTACAAAGTCATTCCCTAATCCATGCATTTTAATGAAATTAATTTTTTGCATATGGGCTCTATACTCCTAATTTACCTAGTTTTCTTGAAAAAACTATATTTTTTTCAAATCTTGACTTTATTGTCAGCAAGAAATACAGGGTGTCTAACAAATCCTAAATTGTAAAGTAAAAAGCTTGTTACAATTGTGATAGGTTCACCAGCCCGCGAGTTTCGCGCCCTGGTGTAAAACTGCTATTGGAGAAATATGTTTGATACTCTTAATGATAAATTTGAAAAAATAGTACGCGGCATTAGAGGTAAAGCGGTTATTTCTGAATCGGATTTAGATTTAACAATGAGAGAAATACGTATTGCTCTTTTAGAAGCTGACGTAGCAATTTTGGTTGTTAAGCAATTTATTGATTCAATCAAAGAAAAAATATTGGGAACAGAAATCCTAAAATCTGTAAAACCTGATCAAATGATCATAAAACTTGTTCAAGATGAATTAATAGATATTTTAGGCTCAGAAAACCAACCATTAAATATTAGTAATACACATTTAACAAAAATTCTTTTTTGTGGTCTTCAGGGATCAGGTAAAACAACTACGGTAGCCAAGCTTGCAAATTATTTATCTAAAAATTCTAAAAAGAAAATTTTATTATCTTCAACAGATATTTACAGACCAGCTGCACAAGAGCAATTAAAAGTTTTGGCTGATCAAGTTAAAGTTAATTTCTTTAATCACGACTCTCGCTCAATTTTAAAGATTATTGAAGAAACTCTTAAATATGCTGAAAAAAATTTATACGATATAATTTTATTAGATACTGCAGGAAGACAAGTTATTGATAAAGAACTTATGAATGAATTAGTTAGTATAGAAAAAAACTTTAAGCCACAAGAAACTTTACTTGTAGCAGATGCTTTAACTGGTCAGGATGCAGCTAACATAGCAAAAAGTTTTGGTGAGACAATTAATATTTCAGGTTCTATTTTAACCAGAGTTGATGGTGATAGTCGTGGAGGAGCTGCTTTATCTATCAAGACTATAACAGGAGCCCCTATAAAATTTATTGGCTTAGGTGAAAAAATTGAAAATTTTGAAATATTTTTTCCTGATCGAATTGCTAAACGTATTCTTGGTATGGGAGATATTGTTTCATTAGTTGAAAAAGCATCTGAAAATATAAATGAAGAAGAAATGGAATTGATGGCAAAAAAAATGGCCAAAGGAAAATTTGATTTAGATGATTTTGCTAAACAATTAAAACAGATGGGCAAAATGGGAGGTGTGTCAGGTATTTTATCCATGATGCCAGGAGTTTCTAAAGCGCAGAAACTTATGGCTGAAAATAAAATCTCAGATACTTTAATTAATCATCAAATAGCAATAATTAATTCAATGACTAAAGCAGAAAGATCAGATCCTAATTTAATTAAAGCATCTAGAAAAATTCGTATTTCTAAAGGTTCAGGCACAAGGGTTCAAGATGTAAACAAGTTATTAAAACAGTTTATTCAATCTCAAAAAATGATGAAGAGGATGAAATCAATGGGCAAAGGAGGTTTACCCAATGATTTATTGCAAAAAATGCAGGGTAACTTACCTCCAAAATTAAACTAGAAAGGATAAAATATGCCAGTTAGAATTAGATTATCAAGAGGTGGGGCAAAAAAAAGACCTTATTATCGTATTGTTGTTGCAGATTCTAGAAGAGCTAGAGATGGAAAATTTATAGATAAAATAGGAATTTATAATCCAATGCTAAACAAAGATAATCCAGATAGAGTGAAAATTGATTTAGAAAAAGCCAAGGAATGGATAAGCAAAGGTGCGCAACCAAGTGATAGAATTAGATTGTTTCTAAGCAATATGGGTATTTTGGAAAAACCTATAATTACTGAAAAAACAAAAAAACATTTACCAAAGAAAAAATCTAAAGAAGAAAAACCTGCTGAAGCTTCGAAAGAAGAAAAACCTGCTGAAGCTTCGAAAGAAGAAAAACCTGCTGAAGCAAAACCTGTAGAAGAAAAACCTGTAGAAGAAAAACCTGCTGAAGCTTCGAAAGAAGAAAAACCTGCTGAAGCAAAACCTGTAGAAGAAAAACCTGCTGAAGCTTCGAAAGAAGAAAAACCTGCTGAAGCAAAACCTGCTGAAGTTTCGAAAGAAGCAAAGATCAAAGATAAGTAAATTTCAAATGAACTTATCTTGTTAAAGAAATGGAAAAGAATGGGTTAATTCATGTTGCTACTTTTGGACACCCTCAAGGTTTGAAGGGGGGAATAAAGATTAATATTTTAACTTCTAGTTTTGAATCTTTTAAAAAATTAAAGAACTATTTTATAGAGTCAAATAAATCAAATTTAATTTTTCAATCAATAAAAAAAATAGGAAAAAATTATGTAGTTTTTCTAAAGGATTGTAATGATAGAGATCAAGCAACATATTATGTAGGAAAAAAAATTTTTGTTTTAAGAAAAGATTTTCCTAAAATAAAATATAATGAATATTATAAAATTGACTTAATTTCTTGTGATGTTTTTAATATTAAAATGAATTTTTTAGGTAAGATAAAAGATATTAAAAATTTTGGAGCGGGAGATTTATTTGAAATAAAAAATTCTGAAAAAAATAATTTTTATATTCCTATGAATGATGATAATGTTGTAAAGATTGATATTAAAAAAAAACAGATAATTGTAAATCCTATTACAGGACTGCTTGATTAATGTTAGCTATAAAAATTTTAACAGCATATCCTGATATTTTTCCTGGATCACTCAAACATTCAATTATTGGAAAAGCGCTGAAAGAAAAAAAATGGTCACTCCAAATTATTGATTTACATAAATTTGGATATAATCAGAGAAAAAGTATTGATGATGAGCCATTTGGAGGGGGTCCTGGAATGGTAATACGACCTGATGTAGTTGAAAAAGCTTTATTATCTATAAAAGATCAAACTTCTACTTCTTCAAAATTAGTATATTTAACACCCGCAGGAAAAACTTTAAAACAATCTAATTTACTGGAATTCAGCCAATTTAAACAATTAATTATTCTTTGTGGACGATTTGAGGGGGTAGATGAAAGAGCAGTAAAAGCTCTAAATTTTGAGGAAATAAGCATTGGAGACTATGTTTTGGCCGGAGGAGAGATAGCTGCACAAGTGTTAGTTGAAGGTTGTATTCGTTTGCTTCCTGGAGTATTAGGACAGCCGAAAAGTTTATTGGAAGAGAGTTTTTCTATGAACCTTTTAGAGTATCCTCAATATACCAGACCACAGGTTTGGGAAGATGCTCAAAATAAAAAACATGATGTTCCAAAAGTTTTACTTTCTGGGCATCATGAAAAAATTAATGAATGGAGACTAAATAAATCTAAAGAAAAAACTAAATTAAATAGGCCTGATTTATTAAAAAGAGAAAAGAAAGAAATTGATAACAATGAATAACATACTGCAAAAATTTGAAAAGGAACAAATTGAAAAACTAACTTCCAAAAAAAGAATACCTGCTTTTCGACCAGGAGATACAATTAAAGTAACTTTAAAGATAATAGAAGGTGATAAATCACGCTTACAAGCATATGAAGGTATGTGTATTGCAAGAAAAAATAATTCAATAAATTCAAAATTTACAGTTAGAAAAATGTCACATGGAGAAGGTGTTGAGAGAGTTTTTCCTTTGTTCAGTCCTAATATAGATACAATCGAAGTAATAAGAAAAGGTGATGTTAGAAGATCAAAATTATATTACTTACGTGACAGAACGGGCAAGAAAGCTCGAATTGCTGATCGTGATAGAGGACAAGAAGCAGATCAATATGAATTAGCAGAAGTGATAGAAGAAAAAGAAACTCCATCAAATGCAGATGAAGCGAAAACTGTAGAAGAAACTCCAGTAGAATCTCCTGAAGTTAAAACAGCAGAAGAAAATTCAGTAGAGCCTGAAGCTGAAGAAAAAAAACCAGTTGAGGAAAAATCTGAGTCATCTGCTTCTGAAGCAGAAAAGACAAAAGATGGTTCAAAATCTTAATCCTAAAACTCTTTTTGATAAAATATGGGCTAATCATTTAGTTGATAAACAAGATGATGGAACTTGTTTAATTTATATTGATAGACATTTAGTTCATGAAGTGACTAGTCCTCAAGCTTTTGAAGGGCTAAGAAATACGAATAGAAAAGTAAGGCGACCAAAAAGTACATTTGCAGTAGCAGATCATAATGTCCCAACATCTGACCGTTCTAAAGGAATAGAAAATAAAGAAAGTCGTATACAGGTTGAAACATTAGAACAAAACTGTAAAGATTTTGATGTTACTATATTTCCTCTATTAGATAAAAGACAGGGTATTGTTCATATAGTTGGTCCTGAACAAGGAATTACTCAACCAGGTATGACAATAGTTTGTGGAGACAGTCACACAGCAACCCACGGAGCATTTGGAGCTTTGGCTTTTGGTATAGGAACAAGCGAAGTTGAACATGTTTTAGCTACACAAACACTGATTCAAAATCCAGCAAAAAATATGCGCATAACTATTGAAGGTAAAACTTCTCAAGGAGTTACATCAAAAGATATTATTCTTCATATAATTGGAAAAATAGGAACTGCTGGTGGGACCGGCTTTGTTATTGAATATGCTGGAGAAGCGATTTCAAACTTATCAATGGAAGGAAGAATGACAATTTGTAATATGAGTATTGAAGCTGGAGCGAGAGCTGGCTTAATAGCTCCAGACAATAAAACTTTCGAATATATTAAAGGAAGACCTTACGCTCCTTCTGGAGAAAATTGGGATAAAGCTCTTAAGTTTTGGAAATCTCTTCCATCAGACGAAGGAGCTAAATACGATAAAGAAATCATAATTAACGCTGAAGATATTTCTCCGCAAATCACTTGGGGAACAAGCCCTCAAGACGTTGTTGCTATAAATGGTAAAGTACCAAATCCTAATGAAGAAAGTAATCCGAATAGAAAAAAAGCTATGGAACGTTCTCTTGAGTATATGGGATTAGAGCCTTATCAAGAAATTCAAAAAATAAAAATTGATAAAGTATTTATTGGTTCATGCACTAATGGAAGAATTGAGGATTTGCGTGAAGTTGCTAAAGTTGTTGAAGGTAAAAAAGTTTCTGTAGACTCAATGATTGTTCCAGGCTCTGGTTTAGTAAAAAAACAAGCAGAAGAAGAAGGCTTAGATAAAATTTTTATTAAAGCTGGTTTTGATTGGAGAGAACCAGGTTGTTCGATGTGTTTAGCTATGAATCCTGATCAATTAAAACCAAAAGAAAGATGTGCTTCAACTTCAAACAGAAATTTTGAAGGCAGACAAGGTAGAGAAGGAAGAACGCATTTAGTAAGTCCAGCAATAGCAGCTGCTTCTGCAATCAAGGGCTCTTTTTCTAATGTTGAGGATTTATAGAATGGATCCGTTTATAACTTTAAATAGTATTCCTGCTCCATTACCTATGATTAATGTTGATACAGATATGATCATTCCAAAGCAATTTCTTAAAACTATTAAGAGATCTGGGTTAGGTAAAAATTTATTTCATGAGCTAAGATATGATATTCAAGGTAATATAAAAAATGACTTTGTTTTAAATTGGGATCCATACAAAAGCTCAAAGATTTTAATCGCAGGTGCTAATTTTGGCTGTGGATCGAGCAGGGAGCATGCGCCTTGGTCACTTCTAGATTTTGGCTTCAAATCTATTATAGCACCTAGTTTTGCAGATATATTTTATAATAACTGTTTTAAGAATGGAATTTTACCGATTAAGTTAGATCAATCAAAAGTTGATTTGCTTATGAAAGAAGCAGAATATAAAAATGAAATAACTGTAGATTTAGATAATCAGATTATTATTTATCAAAAAGATAAAAATATGAATTTTGAAATAGATGAGTTTCGAAAAAAATGCCTTATTGAAGGATTAGATGATATCGGTCTAACTCTTAAAAAAAATAATAAAATCGATATTCACGAAGAAAAAATTCATAATATCCAACCTTGGATTATTTAATAATTTATGAGCAATAAAAAAATTCTTATTTTACCAGGTGATGGTATTGGTAATGAAGTCATGGCAGAAGTTCTTAAAATCATTGATTGGATGGAGAAAACTAAATCGGTGTCTTTTGATATTTCTGAGAGATTAGTTGGTGGGACTGCATATGATAAAGAAGGTGACTCTATAAGTGACGAAACTATGCAAGTTGCTATGGATTCTGATGCTGTATTATTTGGAGCAGTTGGAGGATCTAATTGGGACAATGTTGAAAGAGAAAAAAGACCTGAAGCAGCACTTTTAAGATTAAGAAAAGATTTAGATTTATTTGCTAATTTAAGACCAGCAGTTGTTTTAGATGCTCTTGCAGAAGCTTCTTCTTTAAAATTAGAATTAGTTAAAGGATTAGATATTTTGATTGTAAGAGAATTAACTAGCGGTGTCTATTTTGGTCAACCAAGAGGAATCTCAAAAATTAGTGATACTGAAAGCAAGGCAATTGATACACAACTTTACACAACATCTGAAGTGAATAGAGTGTCTAGGGTTGCATTTGATTTAGCAAAATTACGAAGGAATAAAGTTACCTCCGCTGAGAAATCTAATGTGATGGAAACTGGATTATTTTGGAGAAATACAGTTACTGATTTACATAAAAGTGAGTATTCTTCAGTAGATTTAGAGCATATGTTGGCAGATAATTGCGCGATGCAGCTTGTTCGTTATCCAAAACAGTTTGATGTTATTCTAACTGATAATTTATTTGGAGATTTGCTAAGTGATACTGCTGCTATGTTAACAGGTTCACTAGGCATGCTTCCATCAGCAGCTCTTGGGCCTGTGAAAGAAAATGGAACCAGAGCAGCAATGTATGAACCAGTTCATGGGAGCGCCCCAGATATTGCAGGCCAGTCAAAAGCTAATCCCCTAGCTATGATTATGAGTTTCGCAATGATGCTTAAATACAGTTTTGATATGCAAGAAGATAGTCAGTTAGTTGAAAAAGCTGTACAAAATATTTTGTTAAAAGGTTTTAGAACTGCAGATATTAAAGAGGGTGCAGTAAAAACTGTTTCTACAAAAGAAATGGGTGACGCTGTTATAGAAGAGCTTAAAATTTTATCTGGTAATTAATAATTATGATTGAAAAATATAATATAGCAGTAGTAGGAGCAACAGGAGCGGTAGGAAGTGAAATAATTCAAATTTTAGAGCAAAGAGATTTTCCAATTGATAATTTATATTTGCTTGCATCATCAAAATCTAAAGGTAGAAAAATAGAATTTAAAGAAAAGGAAATTTTCGTTGAAGATCTTGCTGATTTTGATTTTTCAAAAGCACATATAGGTTTATTTTCACCTGGAGGAAAAATTTCTGCAGAATATGCTCCTAAAGCAGCAAAAGCTGGTTGTATTGTTATAGATAACACTTCTCATTTTCGAATGCAAAAAAATATTCCTTTGATAGTTCCTGAAGTAAATGCGAGTGTACTTGATGAGTTTTTTCAAGATGAAAATAGATTAAATATAATTTCAAATCCAAATTGCTCAACTATACAAATGGTTATCGCTTTAAATCCACTTCATGAAAAATCAATAATAAATAGAGTTGTAGTATCAACCTATCAAGCAGTATCGGGTGCAGGTAAAACAGGTATGGACGAACTATTTAATCAAACACAAAATGTTTATGCAAACCAGGAGCTAAAAAAAGAAAAGTTCACTAAACAAATAGCATTTAATGCAATCCCACATATTGGTGCTTTTTTAGAAAATGGAAATACTGAAGAAGAGCAAAAAATGATAGATGAAACAAAAAAAATTTTAGATCAAGGTATCAAGGTTTCAGCAACGTGTGTAAGAACAGCTGTTTTCATAGGTCATTCTGAAGCTATAAATATTGAATTTGACTCTCCAATGGACGAAAAAAATGCTCATGAAATTTTATCAAAATCTGATGGTATATCAGTGATTGATCATAGAAAAGATGAAGGTTATGTAACACCAGTAGAAATAGCAGGTGAAGATAAAGTTTACGTTAGCAGAATAAGAAACGATGACTCAGTTGACAATGGTCTAAGTATATGGGTTGTTTCAGATAATCTTAGAAAAGGAGCGGCTCTAAATGCTGTTCAAATTGCAGAATTAGTTATTAATAAATATTCAAAATTTATTTGATTTATAATCTATGAATAAAACATTTGCAGATATTCATTTAGAAAAAAAAGGGAAAGCTAGTGATAAATGGGAGTCATATTTATCTTACTATGACAAAATTTTTTTGCCTTTAAAGCAAAATAATATTTCATTGTTAGAAATTGGTATTCAGAATGGCGGTTCTTTAGAAACTTATTTAGAATATTTTAAAAATGCTAAAAATATTATTGGTTGTGATAAAAAACAAAAGTGTAGTTTGCTAAAATATTCAGATCCAAAAATAAATTTAGTTATTGGAGATATAAATTCTAATGAAGTTTATCAAAAAATACAAAAAATTTCAGATAGTTATGATATTATTATAGATGACGGTTCTCATATTTCTACTGATATCATTATTTCTTTTTTAAAATATTTTCCACTTTTAGCAAAAGGTGGAATTTATATTATTGAAGATACACATACATTGTATTCAAAAAAATATGGTGGAGGTTTGTTTAATCAAAACAGTGCCATTAACTTTTTTAAACTTTTGGTTGAAATATTAAATTATGAGTTTTGGAAAAATGATATTAACATTAGTAATTATTTATCAACTTTTTTTCCGAGAGAATTGCCTAAATTCATAGATGAAGGATGGATAGAATCTATAGAATTTAGAAACTCAATTATTACCATAACTAAATCAATAAAATCAGGTCATAATAAATTGGGAAAAAAAATCGTTGCTGGAAGTGAAATGAGTGTTCAAAAAATAGAGATTTAATAAATTAGTAATTTTAAAATAAATGTAAAAATGGCGGTCTCGTAGGGACTCGAACCCCAAATTTTGGTTCCGAAGACCAACGTGATATCCATTTCACCACGAGACCATTTTTTTAACCCTTTATATATTATTAGTATAAATAAAACTAAATATTAGAACTTGATAATTTAATAGGTTTTTTTATTAATTGATTACTTAACTTTTTATGGAACTATCTAAAAGAATAATACCAAAATTGGATATAAAAGGTGAAAACCTTGTAAAGGGAGTTAATCTGGAAGGATTGAGAGTTTTAGGAAAGCCAGAAACTTTTGCTAGTAATTATTATAATAATGGTGCAGATGAGCTTATTTTTCAAGATATAATTTCTAGTCTGTATGGAATAAAAACATTAGAGAAAGTAATAAAAAAAACTGCAAGTGAAATATTTATTCCACTTACAGTTGGGGGTGGAATAAAAACAACAAAAGATATTTATAATTTATTAAGATGTGGTGCAGATAAAGTTTCAATTAACAGTGCGGCTATTAATGATCCCAATTTAGTAAAAGAAGCAATTAAATTATTTGGAAGCTCAACAATTGTTTCTTCAATAGAGACACAATTTATAGATAATAATTATTTTGCATTTACAGAAAATGGAAGAAATAAAAGTGATAAAGAGTTAATTACATGGATTAAAGAGATCCAAGACTTAGGAATAGGTGAAATTATTATTACGTTTATAGATAGCGAAGGAACAGGCAAAGGAATAGATCTAAAATTAGTTGAATTAATAACCAAAAGTGTTTCAGTGCCAATTATTCTTAATGGAGGAATTGGAAACAAAAATCATGTTTTTGAATTGCTTTCAATTGATAAAATTGCTGGATTAGCAATATCTTCAATGTTTCATTATGATAATATAATTAATAATAAAATTGACAATGAAGATTATCCTCTAGGAAACATAGATTTTTTATTAAATAGCAAATCTAATTCTAAATTTGAAACTATAAACATTATTCAACTGAAAAAATTTTTATTATCAAAAAAAATTGAGGTAAACTTATAACTAATGAAAAAAATTACTATTATTGACTATAAAATGAGCAATATGTTTAGTTTAGAAAACGCACTTAAGAGTTTAGGACATCAAACAATAGTATCTAATGATAAAAAAACTTTATTAGAATCAGATATTGCTATCTTGCCAGGAGTTGGCGCTTTTCCAGAAGCAATGCAGAAGTTAAATCATTTTGATTTAATAAAACCTATAAAAGATTTTGTTGATCAATCTAAAATTTTAATTGGTATTTGCTTAGGAATGCACTTGTTATTTGAATTTAGTAATGAATTTGAACACACACAAGGCTTAGGCCTAATAAAAGGAAGTGTTACCAAAATTAACAATTTAAATAACAATATTGTAATTCCACATATGGGTTGGAATAATTTAATTATTGACAATAATCAGTCTTTTAAAGATTTTAATTATAAAAAGTTTTATTTTGTGCATTCTTATTATGTAAAAGATTATGATGATGAGGACCTTGTTTCTTTTACAAACTATTTTAATATTGCCATTCCTTCAATTATAAAGAAAAAAAATATTTTAACTTTTCAATTTCATCCTGAAAAAAGTGGCAAAAATGGTTTATCCTTATTAGAGAAAGTTTTAAAAATGAATTCAAAGTAATTTTAAGAATAAGATAAAAATTGTTAATTTAGTTTAAAAAATATTTTTAATATTTGAATATGAAATAAAAAAGTATAGTATAATTGTTATAAAATATCAGGTGTATATTGACTTTCGTTTTAGGAAATAAAGAAAAACAAATTTTAGACATTCCAAAAGAAGTTAGATGGTGTAAAAAATGTGTTTTATCAAATCAAAGGCCGCGGGTTATTTTTAATGATGATGGAGTATGTTCAGCCTGTGTAAATCTTGAATATAAAACTAAAATTGATTGGAAAAAAAGAGAAGATTCACTTAAAAAATTATTAGATTCTCATAGAAGTTCAAATGGAAATTGGGATGTTATTGTTCCTAGTAGTGGGGGAAAAGACTCAGGATTTGTTGCTCATAAATTAAAGTATGAGTATAATATGAATCCACTTTTAGTTACTTGGAGCCCTCTAAAATATACTGATATAGGTATTCAGAATTTTAGAAATTTAAATGATAGTGGCTTTCTAAATATTAAGTGCACACCAAATGGAGAGATTCATAGAAAACTTGCTCGATTAAGTTTTGAAGAATTTGGAGACGCATTTCATGTTTTTGTTTTAGGGCAAATGTATTTTCCTATCCATATGGCATTAAAATTTAATATAAAATTAATTTTTTATGGTGAAGATGGTGAGGTTGAATACGCAGGAGACCCTAATAGTGTTGATAAACCTTATAAGGATTTAATTGAAGATGAAAGTTGGATAAAGGGTTATTTAAAAGGCACTACATTAACTGAGCTTTTAGAGTACGCTTTAGATAAAAAAGATTATATTGATCAAAATGTAATTAATAATTCTGACTTAAAGTTTTATAATCCTCCTAGTTATGAAGAAATGAAGAAAAAGGATATAAGTAAAATTCATTATTTTGCTTATTATCATAAATGGAATCCGCAAGAGAATTATTATTATTGTGTGGAGAATACAGGTTTTAAACCAAACCCTGAAAGAACTGAGGGGACTTACTCTAAATATGCAAGCATAGATGATAAAATGGATGGTTTTCATTATTACATGCGATACATAAAATTTGGACTTGGGAGATGTATGGAAGATGCTGCCCATGAAATTAGAGATGGTCATATAACAAGAGAAGAAGGTATTGCTTTAATGAATAAGTATGAAGGGGAATTTCCAAAAAAATATTTTAGTGAATTTTTAGATTATCTTCAAATAACAGAAAATCATTTTTGGAAAGTAGTAGATGCTTGGAGACCCAAACATTTATGGCACCAAATAGATGGTAAATGGAGTTTAAAAAAACCAGTTAAATAAAAAAATCAGTTTTAATTTACCATGATGAATTTGGACTAGATAAAAATTCCTTTTCTTCTTTTGTTGATTTTCTGCCTAGAACTTTATTTCGATGGGGGTACCTTCCAAATTTTTTTATTGGTAACGTATGATAGTTAAAACTACTTTTTATTTTTAGATAATCAAAATGTTTTTTTAAGTATGTTTCAGCAAGAGAATGTGCAAACACATGATCACTAATGTCTTCACTGTGAATTAATGGAAGAATTAAAAAGAATTTTTCATTAATGTTAAGTTTTTCTAAATCCCCTCTATCTATTGCTTCATTTACAATTAATCTTGTTTTTTTATCATAAGCAAACGCCAAAGGATTATCGCGCATCAAATTTCTTGAAAATTGATCAAGCAATATAATTAGTGCAAGGCATGTTTGAGGATTGTCTTGCCAATCTTCTAATTCATTATTTATTGCTTTTTGGTAATCTTTTTCAAACAAATTTCTAATTTTTTTATCAAAATTATCATTTCTTTTAAAATGTTCTTCAGTGCTGGATTCCTTAAACCAAAAGTTTAAGATAGCCTTTGCTCTTTCATTCATGGCATCCTTATACTATACAAAGTAATAATGACAACTTCTCTGACAAAATTGAATAAAAAAATTATATCTTGTAAGCAATGTGATAGATTAGTTAGTTTTCGAGAAAAAATTGCTACTGAAAAACGAAAACAATATTCGGATCAAGTTTATTGGGGTAAACCAATAACAGGCTATGGTGATCCAAAAGCGAAATTGTTAATGATAGGACTAGCTCCAGCAGCGCATGGAGGAAATAGAACAGGAAGAGTGTTTACTGGAGATCAGTCCTCTGATTTTTTATTTAAATGCTTATTCAAAGCTGGCTTTTCTAGTCAGCCAACATCAATTCATAAAGAAGATGGATTAAAACTTTATAATACTTACCTTACAACAGCATTAAAATGTGTTCCTCCAGGAGATAAACCAACTACAGACGAACTACAAACATGTTCAATTTTCTTTAAAAAAGAAAATCAATATTTATCCAATGTTAGTTTTATATTAGCTCTAGGTAAAATAGCTTTTGATGCTTGTATAAACTTTTATAAAAATGACTATAATTTAAAAAGTAGAGATTTTATTTTTTCTCATGGTTGCAAATATGAATTACCTGATAAAAAAATTCTTGTAGGCAGTTATCATCCTAGTCCACGTAATGTTAATACTGGGAGAATTAATGTTAATAAAATGGTTTTATTGCTTAAAAATTTACAGATGATGATGAAAATTAAATAATAAATGAATAAAAAAAAATCTACAAAAAAATACATCTATGAAATAAATGGACAAATGTCTATGTTTGGACATGATAATCTTGAATTTAAAACTATCAATATGCCGAAAAAACAAAAATTCAAAAATTTATGTATTAAATTTAATATAAAAAAACCTATTAATAATTTTTATTTACCTATTAAGTTTTTAGAAATAAACAAATGAGAGATTTTTTTTCTTTTGATCCTAAATTACTTTTTTATGGTTTTGGTATTGTTTTTTTTGCAAGTTATGGTCAAACATTTTTTATTTCTCTTTTTAATGCAGAAATTAGAAATTTCTATAAATTAACTGATGGTGAATTTGGCTTAATATATGCTCTTGGAACATTAAGTAGCTCTTTAATATTAATAGGTTTTGCAAAACTAATAGATTATATTGATCTTAGAATATATTCTTTTCTAATTTCCATAGGTTTAACCTTTTCTTGCCTGGGTTTATATATTTCTTACAATTCCCCTATTTTTTTATTCTTTATATTGTTTGGTTTGCGTTTTTTTGGTCAGGGGGCCATGTCTCATGCTGGCGAAACAACCATGGCTAGATATTTTGGAAAAAATAGAGGTAAGGCAATATCAGTTAGTACTTTTGGAGGAATGACTGGTGTTATGATTTTGCCTATTATAGTTGTTAATCTTTTGTATATATTTGGATGGCAGGAAGTCTGGTTAATCTCAAGTTTAAGTATATTGGTATTTTTTAGTCCTATAATTTTTTTTACTTTACGAAATCAAAAGACAAGACATTTAAATTTTACAAGATCGTTAAATGATAAAAGTATTCAAAAAAAATTAAGAACAAGAGATGTGGCTAAGAATAAAAAATTTTTTGTTTATTTGCCAATTTCTGTTGCAACCCCCTTTATAAGCACTGGTTTAACTTTTCATCAAATTTTTATTATTGATCAAAAGGGTTGGACATTGCAAATGTTATCACAGGGATTTATTTTTTTAGGTTTTTTTTCAATTGTTGGTGCTATTTTTGGAGGACCAATAATTGATAAATATAATACAAGTAAAGTTATCATATTTACCTTAATTCCCTTATTTTTTGCAATTTTAACTCTGATTTTTTTTGAAAGTAATTTTTCTATGTTTTTATATATGTCTTTATTAGGATTAAATTTAGGGATTAGTATCCCATTTATAGGATCTTTGTGGGCTGAACTCTTTGATTTAGAAAGTTTAGGAACTGTAAAAGCTTTATTGCATGCATGCAGTGTTTTTTTTAGTGCACTATCACCTTTAGTGTTTGGATATATGATTGACTTTGGATTAGGTATTTATTCACTGAGCTTATTAAGTTTATTTATAATTATTATTTCAACATTTTTAACTTTTTTTTATATTAAAGCTGAATGAATAAACAAATTAATGAAAGTATAAAATTTTTGTTAGATGAATTTAAACGTTTAAAATTAAAAGAAAAAAATAATACGATCACTAAAGAAGAAAAGGAAACTTTAAAGAAAATAACTCTTTTTATAGGAAAAGAAAATGAGTAATAATTTTAAAATAATTTATAATAATTTTGTCAAAAGTAATTTAATTAATCATGATACAAAACAAGAAAAAATAATAGATGTTATTGATAGTGTTTTAAAAAGATTTAACAAAATCAACCTTTTTTCTAAATTAAAAAAATTCGATGGTGCGTACGTTTATGGATCAGTTGGTATAGGCAAAACTTTTATATTAAATCTATTTATAGAAAATATAAATCATGGAAAAAAATTTCATTTTAATCACTTCATGCTTAGTTTGCATGCTTTTATAAATAATAAAAAAAATAAAGAATTTGCAGTAGAACAATATATTAAAAATTTATCAAAAAAATATAAAGTTCTTTTTATAGATGAATTGCATATTTTCAATATTGTTGATGCAATGTTAGTAAAAAAAATTTTTATTTTATTCAAAAAATATAATATGTTTATTCTAATTTCATCTAATTTTAAACCTCTTGATTTGTATAAAAATGGCTTACAAAGAAATGACTTTTTACCTTTCATTGATTTAATTAAAAGTAATTTTAAAGTTTTGCACTTAGCAAATATTAATGATTATCGTCGAAAAATGTTAAATCAATCAAAAACTTATTTTACTCCGATAAACAAAAAAACTAGCTATGAATTTGAAAAACTTTTTGAACGCTTTGTTGATAAAAGTCAAATTCATATCAAAAAAGTCCGTACAAAAAGTAGAGTAATCAGGTTTGAAAAATGCTCATCAAATGTGGTTATTTGTAATTTTAAAGATTTATGTGAAGCGAATTTGGGTCATGCAGATTATATTAATGTAGCAAAAGAATTTAGCTTAATTTTTATAAACAATGTTCCAAAATTTTCAGAATCAAATTCTGACCAATGTCGTCGTTTTATTAGTTTAGTTGATATGTTATATGATCAAAAATGTTCTTTAGTTTTACTAGCTGCAAGTCCTATTAATGAATTGTGTACTATTAAAAGTTTGCACAAAGAGTTTAAGCGTACTTCAAGCCGTTTATATGAAATGACAATTATGGATATTAAAAAATGAAAAAAAAACTATTTATTATTTTTTTTAGTTTATTTGTTATTTCAACATTATCTTATTTTAGTATAGGTTTTTATTTAGCTAATACGATTTTACGCATTAATCCTACATGTGGTTTACACGAAGGTTCATTACCAAATACTTGGTCTACAAAAAAAGATCATCATGAGTATTCAATTTTATCTCGAAGTAACTTAAGAAAAAATTTCCCTTCTGAAAAATATCATTTGAATAATTGGCAAGAAGTTTTTTTCTCATCTCGTGAAGAAAATTTAAAAATCAGTGGATGGTTATTTAACTATTTTCCAGATAGGCCAATTGTTATAATTATTCATGGTATCTTTCCAAATGGTAAATGCAAACCTGAATCAAATTTAATTGCAAGCTTATTGATTAAAAAAAAAATCAATGCTTTGACAATTGATTTAAGAAATTATGGACAAAGTACCAAGATTAGTAATTATGAAAATTTAGGTTTAAGTGAGTACAAAGATGTTTTAGGGGCTTTTGATTTTCTTAATACAATTGGTTTTAATAAAAACCAAATTGGCTTACACGGTATATCTCTTGGAGGAACATCAGCAATTTTTGCTGCTAAAAAAGAACCCTCAATTAAAGCTATATGGCTTGATAGTACTCTAGCAGAATTTAAATTAATTTTAAAAGATGAGATAGCCCGTTATGGTATGCCCCATGACTTTGGTCCCGCAGTAAGTTTAGCTGGAAAAATATTAACTGGTATTGATCCAACTAAACTTTCTCCAGCCTTTGAATTAACTGAGACCCAAAATTATTATTTTACTCATGGTGATAAAGATTTAAGAATATTGACGCATCATTTTTATTTTATAAGAGATTTTGCTTCTTCAAATAATATTAAGGCTGATTTTTGGTTAGCTGAAAATGCTTATCATGTAGATGCCATGTATAAATATCCAGAAGAATATAGTAAAAAAATGAAAGATTTTTTTGAAGCTCACTTAGGAAAATAAATTATAGCCGGATAAATCTTAGCCAGTTTGTACCTTGGCAGACACCTCTCTAGCATAATAAACTCAATCTCAATCATCCGGCGGGAATGAATGGAAACTATCTCTTGGCGTTCCTCCGAAGCTAAGAAAAAGGAGCTTTTTATCCGGCTTAAAACAAATTACTTTGAAAGAATATATATTTCAAGAAATAACCAGAAAAATAGATAAAAAAGACTATAAAATTAATACTTTAAGCTGATAAGTCTTAAACTATCCACAGGTTTGTCCACAATTATATGTTATTAATTGAATTATTGAAAAAAGTATTTTTTTTTGAATTTATGTGAAAAAAAGATACTTAAAATAGTAATAATTTATTTTTGTTCTGATTTTAATGATAGATAATAGACCTTTATCCCCACATTTAAGTATTCACAAAAAACTATTAACATCTATTTTTTCAATTTTTCATAGAATTACTGGAATTGGGCTCAGCTTAGGCTCTATTTTACTTACTGTGTGGATTTCATTGTTAGCATTAGGGCCTAAATATTTTTTTCTATTCGAGTTTATTTCAAAAAATTTAATATTTAAAGTAATTTTATTTTTTTGGACAGTAGGCATTTTTTATCATTTATTTAATGGCATACGGTATTTGTACTGGTCTTATGGATTAGGAATGAATTTAAAGACTGTAAATTTTTCAAGTTATATTGTTTTGTTTTTAACTTTGTTATCTACATTTCTGGTCTGGTATTAAATGAAAAATAAATATGTTTCAAATTGGTTACTACAAAGGTTGACAGCTCTTTTTTTAATTCCTCTATCTTTTTGGTTTATATATATGTGTGTCTCTTTTCAATCTTTTACTTATCAAGAAATATTATCTTTTTTTCAATCATATATTAATAGCATATTATTTCTTGTTATGATGGTTAACATGATAATTCATGCAAAGTTGGGTTGTGATACAATAGTTATTGATTATATAACTTCTGCAAATTTACAAAGGAATATTTTAAATGTAATTTCTTTTTTAACTTTAACTTTATTGTTATTGATTATTATTTCAATTGTTAAATTAAATTTTATACTATGACTAAGGCATATAATCTTATTGATCATCATTATGACGTAATTGTAGTTGGTGCTGGAGGATCTGGTTTAAGAGCTACATTAGGAGTTGCTGAGTCAGGTTTAAAAACAGCTTGTATTTCTAAAGTTTTTCCAACTAGAAGCCATACAGTAGCAGCTCAAGGTGGCATTGGTGCTGCGCTAGGTAACATGGGAGAGGATAACTGGAAGTGGCATATGTTTGATACTGTTAAAGGTTCAGACTGGTTAGGTGATCAAGATGCAATAGAATATCTTTGTTCAAGAGCGCCCGAGGCAGTAGTGGAATTAGAGAGTTATGGTATGCCATTCAGTAGAACAAATGATGGCAAAATTTATCAAAGACCTTTTGGTGGTCATTTAACCAATAATGGTGAAGGAGCACCTGCTATGAGAGCTTGTGCAGCAGCTGATAGAACTGGTCATGCATTACTCCACACTCTTTACCAACAATCTTTAAAAAACAATGTAGAATTTTTTATTGAGTATTTTGTATTAGATTTATTAATGACTGATGATGGAATTTGTAAAGGAGTTATAGCTTGGTGTTTGGAGGATGGAACCATACACAGATTTATATCTCATCAAACAATTTTAGCAACAGGAGGATATGGTCGAGCTTACCTTTCTTCAACTAGTGCTCATATATGTACAGGAGATGGTAACGCTATGGCTCTTCGTCAAGATTTGCCACTTTCAGATATGGAGTTTATTCAATTTCATCCAACTGGTATTTATGGAGCAGGAGTCTTGATTACTGAAGGAGCTAGGGGAGAGGGAGGATACTTAACTAACAGTGAAGGAGAACGTTTTATGGAACGTTATGCTCCAAATGCAAAAGATCTTGCCTCCAGAGATGTAGTTAGTAGAGCTATGACTATTGAAATTAATGAAAATAGAGGTTGTGGAGAAAAAAGAGATCATGTTTTGATGCATTTAGAGCACATAGATTCAGAAACTTTAAATAATAGATTACCAGGAATTTCTGAAACTGCAAAAATTTTTGCAGATGTTGATTTAACAAAAGAACCAATACCTGTTTTGCCTACAGTTCATTATAACATGGGTGGTATTCCTACTAATTATAGAACAGAGGTTTTAAATCCCACTAAAGATAATCCAGACAATATATGTGAGGGCTTAATGGCAGTAGGAGAAGCTGCATGTGTTTCAGTACATGGAGCAAATAGATTGGGAACAAATTCTTTAATTGATTTATTGGTTTTTGGCAAATCAGCAAGTAATACTGCTATAGAAAAAATAAAAATTAATTCTTCAAATAATGAAATTAATAATCAGTCTACAGAAAAAGCTCTAAATAGATTTGACAAAATTCGTTATCAAAAAGGCTCTTTTACTTCAGGTGAAGTTCGAACAGAAATGCAGAGTATTATGCAAAAAAAATGTGCAGTATTTAGAACTGAAAATTTAATTAAAAAAGGAATCCAAGAATTTGAGGAAATAGAAAATTCACTTGATAATATAGGAGTAAAAGATCAATCATTACTATTTAATACTGATTTAACTGAAACATTAGAATTGCATAATTTAATGGCCCAATCTAAAGTTACTCTTCATTCTGCCCTTAATCGTAAAGAAACTAGAGGCGCTCATGCAAGAGAGGATTTTACAGAAAGAGATGATAAAAATTGGCTCGTGCATTCGTTAAGTTGGCTTAATGAAGAAGGAAAAGTAAACTTAGGTTATAATCCAGTTCATATGAACACTTTATCAAATCACGTTCAGTCAATTCCTCCTAGAAAAAGGGTGTATTAAAAATGGTAGAATTTACATTACCAAAAAATTCAAAAGTTGTTGAAGGTAATTTTTTTCCTTCTAAAGAAAATTTAAATGATCCGAAAAAATTAAAAATTTATCGATGGGACCCAGAAAAAAATAACAATCCAAGAATTGATACTTATGAAATAGATAAAAAAAAATGTGGCCCAATGGTTTTAGATGCTTTAGTAAAAATTAAGAATGAGATTGATACAACTTTAACTTTTAGACGTTCATGTAGAGAAGGAGTTTGTGGATCTTGTGCTATGAATATAGATGGAGTTAATACTTTAGCATGCTTAAAACCAATTAATGATATAAAAAATGATATAAAAATTTTTCCCTTGCCCCATATGCGCGTTGTTAAGGATCTTGTTCCTGATTTATCAAAATCTTATAAACAATTAGAATTTATTGAACCTTGGCTAGAAAAGAATCAAAAAGATAATTTGGATGAAAAAACTAAAGAAAAAAAACAAAGTATTAAAGATAGAGAAAAGTTAGATGGTAAGTGGGAATGCGTTTTGTGTTTTTGTTGCTCAACTTCTTGTCCTAGTTACTGGTGGAATAGTGATGAGTATCTTGGGCCAGCTGTTCTTCTTCAGGCATCAAGATGGATAGATGATAGTCGTGATGATAAAAGAAAAGAAAGATTACAAAAAATAAATCATTCAATGAAATTATATAGATGCCATTCTATAATGAATTGTACTCAGTCATGTCCAAAAGGACTAAATCCTGCTAAAGCAATTGCTGACATTAAGAAGGCTATTGTTACAGAATTATAATTCTTATATAGAACTCAAATGAGAAAAAAAATTGCTCTTATTGGAGCTGGTAATATTGGCGGAACACTTGCGCATTTGGTAGGCTTGAAAGAATTAGGCGATGTAGCTCTCATTGATGTAGCAAAAGGTATTCCTCAAGGAAAGGCTCTAGATCTTGCACAATCGTCTGCGATAGAGTCTTTTAATATTAATATTAAAGGATCAAATAATTATAAAGATATTAAAAACTCTGATGTGATAATTGTCACTGCAGGTTTAGCTAGAAAACCAGGTATGACAAGAGATGATTTAGTAGAAAAAAATACCTTTATTATTAAGCAAGTTGGGCAAGCAATAAAAAGGTATAGCTCAAAATCATTTGTGATATGTATTACAAATCCTCTTGATGCTATGGTTAGTATATTGCAAAAAAGTGCAGGGCTAAAAACTAATATGTGTGTTGGAATGGCTGGAGTACTAGATAGTGCACGACTAAAATATTTTTTATCTCGTGAATTTAAAGTTTCAGTTGAAGATGTTAATGCTTTTGTTTTAGGAGGACATGGAGACACTATGGTGCCTTTAATTAGGCACTCAACTATATCAGGAATTCCAATCCCAGAATTAATAAAATTAAAATGGTCAACAAATAAAAAAATTAATGAAATTATCAAAAGAACTCGTGATGGAGGTGCTGAAATTGGCAAATTAATGAAAACAGCTTCAGCTTTTTATGCTCCTGCTTCTTCGGCAATTTCAATGGCAGAATCATTTATTAGAGATCAAAAAAGAGTTCTTCCGTGTGCTGCTTATTTAAATGGAGAATATGGCGTTAAGGGATTATATGTTGGTGTTCCTGTGATAATTGGAAACAAAGGAGTTGAAAAGATCATAGAGTTAAAATTAAATTCTTCTGAAAAAAAACAATTTCAATATTCTGTCAATGCAGTAAAAAAATTATCAAAACTTGCATCTAAGTTAATTAAAAAAAATAAATGAATCTTCACGAGTACCAAGCTAAGGAACTCTTAAGAAAATTTGATCTTCCTGTACCCAAAGGTATTGCTTTTATTGAAAACTTGAATCAAATTCAAGAAAGTATAGGTATTTTAAATGGCCCTCCTTGGGTAATAAAATCACAAATTCATGCAGGAGGTAGAGGTGCTGGAAAATTTAAAAACAATTTTAATGGAAAAGGGGGCGTTCAAATAGTTATAGAAAAAAATCAAGTTTATAAAATTGCAAATTCGATGATTAATAATACTTTAATTACAAAGCAAACAGGAATTGAAGGAAAAAAAGTAAAACGTATTTATATAGAAGAAAGTTGCAAAATAGAGAAAGAGTTTTATCTCGGTGTGTTAATAGATAGAAATACCTCTAGACCAATGTTGATGCTTTCAGCATCTGGAGGAATAGATATAGAAGAAGTTGCAGAATCCAACCCTCATGAAATTCATTATGTTTACTTTTCTGATTTTACAAATATTTCATTAAAAAAAGAATTAATTGAAGCCCTAAGTATGTCATCAAAACAATTTGAAGAACTGAATGATATAGTAAAAAAACTAATTAATTTATTTATCAATATAGATGCAAGCATAATTGAGATCAATCCTTTGGTTTTAAATGATAAGGGGTCATTTATATTATTAGATGCTAAAATAAGTTTAGATGACAATGCATTATTTCGTCATCCAGAATTAAGAGAATTGCAAGATATTACTGAAGAAGATCCATTAGAATTGGAAGCTACTAATAATAATATGAACTATGTAAAATTAGAGGGCTCAATTGGATGTATGGTAAATGGAGCGGGATTAGCAATGGCAACTATGGATTTAATTAAGCAGTTTGGTGAGGAGCCTGCAAATTTTTTAGATTTAGGAGGAACGGCAAATAAAGAAAGAGCAGTAAAAGGATTTAAAATTATTCAGTCTGACCCAAAAGTTAAATCAGTACTTATTAATATATTTGGTGGAATTATTCATTGTGACATGATTGCTAATGGAATTATTGATGCTGTCAAAGAGCTAAATTTTAAATTACCAATTGTAGTTCGTTTCCAAGGAACAAATTCTAAAGAAGGACGAGAAATTATTAACAAATCAAATTTAGGAATGACATCTATTGAAGGTTTTGCAGAAGCAGCAAAAAAAGCAGTGGAGCTAGCAAAATAAATGTCAATTATAATTAATAAAGATACAAAAGTTCTTTGCCAGGGTTTTACTGGTTCACAAGGTACTTATCATTCTAAGCAAGCTATTGATTATGGAACATGTATGGTGGGCGGAGTAACGCCAGGTAAAGGAGGAAGTGTTCACTTAAATCTTCCAGTTTTTAATACTGTGCAAGAAGCAGTTAGTAAAACAAAACCAGATGCGACTGTGATTTATGTACCAGCAAAGTTTGCAACTAAAGCTATTCATGAAGCGTTAGATGCAAACATTAAAATTATTACATGTATAACTGAAGGAATTCCTATTCTAGATATGGTGGAAATTAAAAAAAAAATTATTAAGCAAAATGTATATTTTATTGGACCAAATTGCCCAGGCTTAGTTACTCCTGATGAGTGTAAGATTGGTATTATGCCTGGCTTTATTCATAAAAAAGGCAAAATTGGAATTGTCAGCCGTTCGGGAACGCTTACATATGAAGCAGTTTGGCAAACATCTGAAATTGGCTTGGGTCAAACAACCTGTGTTGGCATTGGCGGAGACCCCATCCAAGGTATGAGCTTTATTGATTGTATAGATCTTTTTTTACACGATGAAGAGACTAAAGGAATTTTAATGATTGGAGAAATAGGAGGGTCTGCAGAAGAAGATGCTGCAGAATTTATTCGAAAGTCTTCTATAAAAAAACCCATAGCAGCTTTTATTGCTGGTATTACTGCCCCTAAGGGAAAACGCATGGGACATGCTGGAGCTATTATATCTGGTAATAAGGGAACAGCAGAGTCAAAAATTAAAGCCTTAGAAAAATCAAATGTTTTAATAGCCCCTTCTCCAGCTAAACTAGGTGAAACCATGTTAAAAGCTATGCAAAAAAGCTATACTTAAAAAAAAATAATATTATTAGTTTGTTATAGATAAAGGTATATTAAATTTTTTTAAATGAACGACAGTTTTCTTAATAGTGCAAATGCGCCATATATAGCAGAGCTGTTTTTTAGATTTAAAGAAGATCCAAATTCTATTCATGAAAGTTGGGGTAAATATTTTAAATCTTTTAATGAAGAAGATTTGTCTATTATAGCAGATTTTGGAGGACCTAAATGGAAAAAAAGACCATCTAAAGTCATTGATGATATATCTTTTGATAAAGTTATAAGGTCAATTGGAGAAGTTGATCAAAAGAATTTTAAAAATTCTACAATTGATTCTATAAGAGCTTTGCGTTTAATTAGAGCATTTAGAATCAATGGTCATTTAATTGCAAATCTTGATCCTTTAAATCTTCATAAAAAAAATTACCATCCAGAACTCGATTATAAATCCTATGGGTTTAGTGATCAGGATTTAAATAAAAAAATATTTATTGATGGTAGTTTAGGTTTAGAGACAGCTTCTTTGAAAGAAATTATTCAAATTGTAAAAGAAACTTATTCTTCTTCAATAGGTGTAGAATTTTTGCATATACAATCTCCTGAACAAAAACAATGGGTCCAAGAGCGTATCGAAGAAGTTCATAACAAAACCAATTTTACCAATGAAGGTAAAAAAGGTATTTTTAAAAGGTTAGTAGAATCTGAATTATTCGAACAATATTTAGATAAAAAATTTCTAGGTACTAAAAGATATGGAATAGAAGGTGGAGAGTCTATGATACCTGGAATAGAACAAATAGTTAAGCAATCTTGTTTAGCTGATGTTGAAAATATATTTTTTGGAACCGCACACCGAGGTAGATTAACTTTACTAGCTACTGTTTTAGGCATGCCATATCGAGGAATTTTATCAAAATTTCAAGGCAATCTAAATGATCCAAATGAAGTTTTGGGATCAGGTGATGTAAAATATCATTTAGGCGTTTCAAGTGACAGAGAATTTAGTGGAAAAAAAATTCATTTGTCTTTAACACCTAATCCTTCTCATTTAGAAGCAGTTGACCCAGTTGTTGTAGGAAAAGTTCGAGCAAAGCAAACTTTACTTAAAGATAAATTAAACAATAAAGTTTTTGGTTTATTAATTCATGGAGATGCCGCCATGGCAGGTCAAGGCATTGTTGCTGAAACATTTGCTATGTCACAACTAAGAGGTTTTAGAACTGGAGGAACAGTTCACTTTGTTATTAATAATCAAATAGGATTTACTACCACACCTCATTATGGAAGATCAGCACCATATTGTACCGAAATTGCAAAAATGGTTCAAGCTCCTATTTTTCATGTAAATGGAGACGATCCAGAGGCTGTTGTGCATGTATGCAGATTAGCAGCAGAATATAGAAACATATTTAAGGAAGATGTTGTTGTAGATATGTTTTGTTATCGCCGTTCTGGTCATAATGAAGCTGATGAACCTTCTTTTACGCAGCCGTTGATGTATAAAGCAATAAAAAATCAACCTACAACATTAAAAATTTATGAAAAAAAATTAATAGATGAGAATATTATTAGTGAAAAAGAATCTAGTAAAATTCAAAATGATTTTAAAAAATTTCTTGATGATGAATTTGAATCAGCGAAATCTTATAAACCGAATAAAGCAGACTGGTTAGATGGTACTTGGAAAGGTTTTAAAACTGCTTCTTTGGATTCACGAAAAGGAAAAACTTCTGTTTCAAAAAATAGTTTGCTTGAAATTGGAAAACAAATTCATCATATTCCTAAAGATTTTAATGTTCATAAAAAAATTTTAAAAATTTATAAAGATAGAGAACAATCTATACTAGACGGACAAAATATAGATTGGGCAACAGCAGAATCTCTAGCATTTGCAACACTTTTAAATGAAGGGTATGGAGTACGTCTGTCAGGGCAAGACGTTGGTAGAGGTACTTTTAGTCAACGTCATGGAGTTTTATACGATCAAGAAAATGAAAATCGTTTCGTACCACTAAGACATTTTACTAAAGAACAAGGACTATTTGAGATTGTAGATAGTTTTTTATCAGAATTTGGAGTTCTTGGTTTTGAGTATGGTTTTTCTCAAGCCGATCCAAAAACATTAGTTTTATGGGAGGCGCAATTTGGTGATTTTGCTAATGGAGCTCAAATAATTATTGATCAATTTGTAACTACTGGTGAGAGAAAATGGCTGCGCATGTCAGGTTTAACAATTTTATTACCTCATGGGCACGAAGGTCAAGGTCCAGAACATACTAGTTCCAGAATAGAAAGATTTTTAATGATGTGTGCAGAAGATAATATTCAAGTAGCTAATTGTACAAGTCCTGCAAATTATTTTCATATTTTGCGCAGACAACTTTTACGAGAATTTCGAAAACCACTAGTTTTAATGACACCAAAATCTACTCTAAGACACAAACATAATATTTCCTCAATAGATGAATTTATTAATGGCTCAACCTTTCATCGAGTTCTAAGTGATTCACTTTCAGAAAAAGAGCAAAAAAATATTAAAAGATTAATTTTGTGTTCAGGAAAAATATGTTTTGAATTACAAGACCGCATAAAAAAATTAAAAAAAACAAATATTTCTATTGTTAGAATAGAGCAACTCTACCCCTTTCCATATCAAACACTTGCAAATGCAATAAAAAACTTTTCAAATTGTGAAATTATATGGTGTCAAGAAGAACCAAAAAATATGGGAGCTTGGGGATTTATTAGAAGTCGTATTGAAGATGTTTTTAAAATGATTAATGCAAAACAACCAT
>MDSW01086668.1_pt1 | contig 31699 bp, 27 predicted proteins | sample 811171 | NCBI WGS metagenome assembly MDSW01 (sample SAMN05326641, study PRJNA326480) | marine metagenome | isolation source: seawater | place: Atlantic Ocean: North West | collected 2012 | reverse complement strand
GGCGGTACGGCCCAGCCAAATCCCGCAGGAACTGGGCCAGACCGGCCCGGCCCTTCGGGGTGGCGGCTTGGGGCCGCTCACTGTGTCAGACGCCTGGCCCGATGTCCCGCATCGCCCGGCACCGTCTTCCGCGTGAGGCGGGCCGCAATCCGCCAACAGAATTGAGCCAACCTATGCACACTTCACTCTAGCCCACTTGGGGCAGGGAATCTTTTGCGGATGAGGCCAGGGTAAAACGCAGAGCAAAACTTTGTTCCTGAGACACCGTGTGCTGAATTTCCGTACCCAGTTTGTCGGCCACGTTTTTTGCCAGAAAGGCCGGCGCGGTTTTCGGCTCAAGACCCTCCGGCGCCACATTGCCCAAAAGAGTTTCGCGAATCTTGTCTTGAAAGATTACTTTCTCGCCTGATGCGGTGATGCCGATCTGCCGGCTCTCACCGTGTTCCTCCACATTGACCTCTAGACGCCCCCCCCGAATCAATGCTTCTCCGGCCAGCAGTATCAGATTCAGCATCAGCTTGATGGCATCCTTGTTCATCATCTGCACCCGGACATTCCAGGCCACGTCAATCTGGGAGGTTGAAAAAAGAGCCTTAACCGCCTTTTCCGCCTCATCCAGCGGGACCTCCTCGCCAAAGCCCCCCGCCGCCCCGAAGGCCAGACGGAAAAATTGAAGCCTGTTAGATGTCTGCCCGGCGCTCTGCTCCAGAAGCTTCATAACTTCCTGGCGCATCATATCATCGTCTTCCTCAGACAGGATTTCAATCCCGTTGGCAATGGCCCCCACCGGGCTGATCAGATCATGACACAGACGGGAACATAACAGGGCGGCAAATTCAATATCGCTCATGAACCGGTTTTCTCTTGAATTCTCGTGACAGTACAGATGATGTCCCTATAATGCGGACACCCCAAACTTAACGATATTCACGATCAGAAGTCAAAGCAGAAAGTTCAGTTTTATGTCTCACTTGCCTGTTTCTGAAACCCGCCTTGCCGATGTTCTGGTTCCCTGTACCCTGGAAGCCGGGCGGCGGATTATGGCCATCTATAAACAGGACTTTGAAGTGGTCTACAAGGATGACACGTCACCGGTCACAGCAGCGGATGAGGCCGCGGAAGAAATGATCCTGCGGGACCTTGCCACCCTTACGCCTCAGATCCCGGTGGTGGCTGAAGAACGCGTGGCCGCCGGCCATATCCCCGAAGTGAAGGATATGTTCTGGCTGGTGGACCCGCTGGACGGCACCAAAGAATTTATCCGCAAGGGGGGCGATTTCACCGTGAATATCGCGCTCATCCAGAATCGTCAGCCTGTCTTCGGCATCGTTTATGCCCCGGCACTCAAAAAACTCTACCTCGCCCGATCGCCCCGGGAGGCCGTGGTCTGGGATGTACAGGATGACGCCCTGACGTCATCTGAAACCCCCCTTAAGGTGCGCAAGGTTCCTGAAAGCGGCCTTGTGGGGGTAGCCAGCAAATCCCACCGGGATGCCGAGACCGACACTTTTTTGAAACAGCACGGTATTCGCGACACCCGATCTATCGGCAGTTCATTGAAATTCTGTCTGGTGGCCGCGGGGGAAGCGGATATCTATCCCCGCTTTGGCCCCACCATGGAATGGGATACGGCGGCAGGCCATGCGGTGCTGCGGGCCGCCGGGGGAGAAGTGACCCACCCCGACGGCAAACCGTTTCTGTACGGTAAGCCGGATTTCCGTAACGGCCCCTTTATCGCCAAGGGCGGGGTAAAACTATAATCCGATAAGGTTAGAGTGAATTGAGCCAACCTATGCACAATTCACTCTAGGTCAAATCAGCAGATACAGATTTTTACCGAGCGCCCAAAGGCCAAATCCGATCACCACCACACTGGAAAGCCGGTTGATCCACAACAGATGATCATCGGAGAGTTTCTTTTTCATATGAGCCACCCCTTCGGTCAGGGCAAACCACCACAGGCTGGAGCCCAGAAAAACCCCGGCGATTACCAGAAGAGCATTGGGCAGGGACTCCCCCAGTCTCCCCAGCCCCAATCCGGCAAACAGAGCCACAAACCCCAGAATGGTCATAGGGTTGGTAATCGTCAGCGCAAAAGTCCCAATTGACGCCTTAACCCAGTCACCGTTCTGATCCTGAACATCACTCAGATGGGGGTGTTTGCGCCAGATATTAACCCCCACGATCAGAAGAACAATGCCGCCACAGACTTCAAACCAGCCATTAAATTCCAGGATTAGCCGGGTAAGGGTCGACAAACCGAATGCCGCCACCGCCCCAAACAGCGTATCCGCCAGCGCCGCCCCCATACCGACCAGAAATCCGTTCCAGGCATTATAGGCCAGCGCCCGCCGGATACAGATGATATTGACCGGCCCCATGGGCGCCGCCACAAGGATACCGATCAGAATTCCCCAGCACAGATAAAGTACCGTCATGAAAATTTTCCAGATAATGCCCGGTCATGTCATCAGCCTCTTTATAGACTCCTGCCCAGGAAGAAAAGTCCCAACGTGCCCGATCGTGTAATTTTTGCCCTTATGAGGCGATATATCCCTATGAGATGATATATAGGAAAAAGATTTGTGGCAGGCGCATGAAAATCGTGGTAGAGCCGGCAAAAAGAAAGAAAAGTCCCTTATGCCGGAGACGAAAATGGAAAACGAAGAGAAAAAAGAGGACCCGATCATAGGCTATATCCTGGATGCTATCGCGGACGGCAGCCAGGTCACGGCCCGTGACATTGCCCTGAAAATTGCCCATGATCGGGCCAAACCAGAAGCGCCCAAGGACATTTGGCGCAAATACATGCTGGCCGTCAAACAGCAGGCCAAACACCTGGCCCGTCAGGGACGCATCAGTATTCTGCGCCGGGGGGTGCCCATTGACCCCAACAAAATGAAGGGGTTGGTGAAGTTTTCACTACCCATGGAGGACGCCACCGAAAACCGGAATGAAACCTCAACGGACGATCACGTCTAGCGGCTGGAATGTCCCTTCGCGTGCCGAAAAGAAACGGGTCGTTTCGGCGCCTTCACCACTAACCCGGACAATGCCCCAAATCAGATCGGGTTCGTAAATACGGGCCCTGTCCTGCGCCGAAGGCTCTGCCGGATGGTCAGGGTGGCTGTGATAATGCCCCAGAATACGCCTTGTTTCTGTGCCTCGCTCTTTGGGCTCCTGACGCAATTTCTTCTGCCAGTGCACAATCAGCGCCGGGTCAATTTCAAAACTGTCTTTCGGGCTAACGGAAAGGTTTTCGGCTCTGACGGCCTGCTCAATTGTCATGCCCCGCCCGATCAGCAAGCCACAGGCTTCCTCCGGATACGCCGCCGCGCAATGCGATTTGATCGAGGCCAGGATGTCTGCCGGTATTGTCAGCGCCGTCATTAGAATTTTATTCCGCCCTCTCCGTTCTCTCTACCTGGAAGCGGGTTCTGGTCCGCCCATCTGTCCCGATCAGCAACAAATGACTCGTCTTCCCGTCCTTGACCACACGCAGCAACAACCCCGCCGGCGTCAGACGGCTGTCAGCAATGTCTTCCCCTTCGGCAAGGGATAAGGTGACTTCCGTCGGGAAGTTTTCCACAACCCTCTCACCGCTTTGCCGGACCAGCGCCTGCTGCGCCAGCTCAATTTTCTGCTGCTCCTGCTGTTTCCGTTCAGCCCGGGCAATCAGGCGGCTGGTAATGGTCACAATGATCACGCCAAGCATAATCATAATTAAAATGCCCAGAATGATCACAATCCACTTGAGTAAACGATGATTATTTGGCACCTGTTGTTCTGTCATGACAAATATTGAACCCGATTCTTATCAGTTGACTGTTGAAGACGAGGCCCGGGGCCTGCGTCTGGATAAATTTCTGGCCGAAAGGCTACCGGATATCAGCCGGTCGCGCCTGAAAACCCTGATTACCGAACAGCAGGTCTTTCTCAGCCCCTCCTCCGGCGCGAGAACAATAGACGACCCGTCCTACCGGGTCAAACCCGGTGAGACATTCGAGCTGAAAATTCCGGATCTTGTTGAGCCGGAACCAGAGGGTGAAAATATTCCCCTCGACATTATCTATGAAGATGACCATCTTCTCGTGATCGACAAACCCGCGGGCATGGTGGTGCACCCCGCCCCCGGCAGTTGGCACGGTACCCTGGTCAATGCCCTGATTGCCCATTGCGGCGACAGCCTGTCAGGTATCAACGGTGTCAAACGCCCCGGCATCGTACATCGCATTGACAAAGACACCAGCGGCCTGATCGTGGTAGCCAAAACCGACAAGGCGCATAAAAAACTGGCCAAACAGTTTGCTAATCACAGCCTGGAGCGGGCTTATCTGGCGGTGGTCTGGGGGGTCCCCAATCCAGCCGACGGCTTCATCGAAGCCAATATTGGCCGCGATCCCAGAAACCGCCTGAAAATGGCCGTAGTGAAGGAAGGTGGCAAGGAAGCCCTGACCAATTACCGGGTGCTCCGCCGCCTGGAACCGCCACGAACTCCCACCAGAAGCGGTGGAGCCTACAGCAGCGGAAAAAAGGTCAAGGCCCTGCGCCTGCCGCCCAGCGTGTCGTTGGTGGAATGCCGGCTGGAAACCGGCCGTACCCATCAGGTTCGGGTGCATATGGCCGCCGCGGGCCATCCGCTGATTGGCGATCCGCTCTATGGGCGCCGCAACCCGCCACTGAAAAACTTTTCAGAGCAGGCACGGGAAGCCATTTCCGGTTTCCATCGTCAGGCCCTTCACGCGCATGTGATTGGTTTTGTGCATCCTGTGACCGGCGAGGTCTTGAAATTCGAGTCTGACCTCCCAAATGATATGAGACGCCTTATTGCTGCCTTAGAATCATGATAATAAGGAATATAAGGCACTAAAATATAATCTGATTTAAATGATCACATGAATTAACACTTAATTTGGTCACGCATCCCGCGTAAAATCAGATCAAGAAGAAAGCAACACATGTTGCGAGGTGGAGAACTCACATGGCAAATAATGATCTGCCTGTCTTAAGCCCGGAAGGCAGTCTAACGCGATATCTTCAAGAGATCCGCAAGTTTCCGATGTTGGAAGCGGATGAAGAGTTTATGCTGGCCAAAGCCTGGCGGGAACATGGCGATACGGAAGCCGCTCATCGCTTGGTGACCTCTCATTTGCGGCTAGTGGCAAAAATCGCCATGGGATATCGGGGGTATGGCCTGCCGATTGGTGAACTGATTGCCGAAGGCAATGTGGGCATGATGCAAGCGGTGAAACGATTTGACCCGGATCGGGGCTTCCGGTTGGCCACCTATGCCATGTGGTGGATTCGGGCATCCATTCAGGAATATATCCTGCGCAGCTGGTCGCTGGTCAAGATCGGCACCACCGCGGCCCAGAAAAAGCTGTTTTTTAACCTGCGCCGCCTGAAGGGCCAGCTTGAAGCCGTTGATGAGGGCGACCTGCACCCGGACCAGGTCAAGGAAATTGCTTCGGAGCTGGATGTTTCCGAGGACGATGTGGTGCAGATGAACCGACGCCTGGCTGGCGGGGATCATTCGCTGAACGCCCCATTGCGCGCCGATGCGGAAGGCGAATGGCAGGACTGGCTGGTGGATGAGGACAGCGTCGATCAGGAAACCGCCTATGCCGAAAGCGAAGAACTGGATTACCGGCGGGAGCTCATGGCCAAGGCCATGAAGAAACTGAACGAGCGGGAACAGCATATTCTGACCGAACGCCGCCTCAAAGACAACCCGGCCACACTCGAAGAACTCAGCCAGATCTATAATATCAGCCGGGAACGAGTGCGCCAGATTGAGGTCCGCGCCTTTGAAAAACTGCAAAAAGCCATGATGGAAATGGCCAAGGAAAACCAGCCAGCGGCTCTCACCCATCAGGATGACTGAACAAGGACCTCTCCGGATCCCCTGACAGCAGTCATAAACCTGACAGCAGCCATAAAGAAGCCGGCATCCTCTTGTCGGCTTTTCTTAAGATGTTGACACCCCGCGCAGCCAGTCGTATCGCCATCCCCTAAAAACACCAACCAGACAATATCCGGCCGCGATATGGTGCGGATCTGAAAAATGCAGATCTGAAAATACATACTTGCATAATTGGACCTAGTTGTTACCCTGAAAAGAAACCAATAAAAAAACAGGGACATCTTCATGCAACACCTCCTCAGGCAACCAGCATTCAGAAAAGTGGATTTTCCGCCCGTTAACTTGGACATTATAAAGCAGGATGACGGCACGATTTATCTTCAGTCAGCCCAAACACCGCCGGCTTATGATCCCAACCTTCTCTCCATTCTGCAACAGCAGGCCAGAAGCCGCCCGGAAACGGTATTTCTTCAGGAAAAAGACCCTCAAGGCGCCTGGCGCGGCATCACCTATCGCGATTTTTTTCATAAAGTTCTGGCCGCAGGAACATGGCTGCGCCGACGGGATATTCCGAAAGGTCAAAGTCTTCTGATACTGTCCGGGAATTCCATACATCACGCAATTTTCACTTTCGCCGGTTTGTATGCAGGCGTTCCCGTCTGTCCGGTCAGCGTCAATTATGCCCTCATGGGCAATTATGAAAGGCTGGACTATGTGCGCCAGATGATCACGCCTGCCATTATCTTTGCCGAACAGACCTCCCTGTTTCACAAGGCACTTGAATACCTGAACGCAGAAGACGTCATATTGATCACCGAACAGCCGGATAAACTCCTTGTCCCGGCCATACCCCTCACAGAAATCCTGGAACCGCTCGTGGACCCAGCGGAGATCGCGCCCGTCGATCAGGTTAACCCGGACGGAATTTTCAAGTTGATGCTGACTTCGGGATCCACGGGGGCGCCCAAGACCGTTATTCATACCAGCCGTATGCTGGCGGCCAATGCGGCGTTTTGCAACGCGGTCATGAAAAACGCCACCAGCTGGGCGGATAAAACCCTGGACTGGCTGCCCTGGAATCATGCCTCGGGGGCCCTGGTTCTTGTTCTGGTGATGATGAATGGCGGCACATTATATATTGACGACGGCCGCCCCCTGCCCGGTCTGTTTGAAAAAAGCATAGCCAATATCAGGGAACTGAATGTCAGCTTTCTGACCAATATCCCGCTGGCTTATGAACTGCTGGCGCGGGAGCTGGAAAAGGACGAGGAGTTCCGCAAACAGTTTTTCACAAACATTCGCCACCTTGTTTATGGCGGGGCCGGAATATCACGAAGCGTTTATGACCGGTTTCAGAAAATGGCTCTTGCCGAAACGGGAGAAAAAATCCTGTTCGGATCCGGGTATGGGGCCACCGAAACCACCTCGGGCGTGCTGTGTACCTATTTCGAAATTGACGGGCGCGGCATCGGATTGCCCCAGCCAGGGGTCAAAATTAAAATGGTGCCGGCGCGCACAGGCTATGAGCTGCGTCTGGCCGGGGATATCATTACCCCGGGCTATTATGGACGGACGGACCTGAATGAAACCATTCTTGATGAAGAAGGATATTATTCCATCGGCGATCTGGTGGACTGGGTAGACAGAAGCGTCCCGGAACAGGGTCTGAAATTTGTCGGACGGCTGTCTGATGAATTCAAGCTCGCCACCGGCACCTGGGTCAACAGCTCCGCGCTGCGTGACAGGCTTCTGCGCCGCCTCGCCCCCGATATTTCGGAACTGGTGGTGTGCGGACTAAACCAGGATTACATTGCGCTGCTGGCCTGGCCTGATCCGGAACGGGTACAGCACTCCGGATTTGCGGACCGGGTTCTATCCCGGTTGGCTGCCCATAACCGGGAATTTCCAGGCAGCAGCACCCGTATTGCACGTCTGACGTTTCTGGACACCCCGCCCGACCCTAGCCGCCACGAATTATCCGACAAAGGCACCGTCAACGCCACCGCCGTGCAGGCCAATCGTGCGGATATGATTGAGTCGCTTTTTGCGGAAAATCCTGATGAAAGAGTTTTAGTTATTCCAACATAATTCATTGAGAACAAAGAATAATACAAAAATATCACAAATTACTTGCATAAAAAAACCTTATTGCTATCCTGTGGGTACTTTTATGAAAGTTACTTGGCGAAACATCAAACCTTGAAGGGCGCCGCATCAACAGGCCCAGCACCACAACCCTGGGTCAGAAAACACCGCCTGCAGAAGAAAACCAGGAGTATCCAATGAGCGAAGCAGTTGTTAATGACCCTTATTCCAATCTGCCCATCACCGAAAGGAATGTCCGCATCCGTGCCGATGACGGCTCATTGCCTCCTAACGCGCCTGAGTGGATTTATGAAGTGGACAATCCCTATCTGCATGGCGTATATGCCCCGACCACTGTCGAAACAAATACGAATGACCTTGTGATCGAAGGGAAAATCCCGGAAGATCTGTATGGCGCCTATATGCGCAATGGCCCCAATCCTATCTTTAAACCCAAATATCGCTATCACCCCTTTGACGGGGACGGCATGGTGTCCGCGATCTTTTTTCGGGACGGCAAGGCCAGCTTCATAAACAAGATGATCGAAACCGACGCCCTGAAAAAAGAAAAAGACGCCGGCGAAGCCATCTGGCCGGGGGTCATGGGACCGTTTAATTTCGATCTGCCGGATTTCCCCATCAAGGACACATCCAATACGGATCTGATGTATTTCAACGGCAATATCATGACCCTGTGGTATATGGCCGGTATCCCCTATACACTGAACCCGCAATCCCTGAAAACCACGGGCAAGGAAACCCTGCGGGGGGGGCTGAGACGCGCCATGTCTGCTCATTCCAAGGTGGACTGGTCAAACGGGGAACTGGTCTTTTTCGATTACTGGGATGAACCGCCTTATATGAGTTACGGCATTGCGGATGCGAACGGCCACATCATTCATCAGACTGACATTGAACTGCCCGGCGCCCGCTCCCCCCATGATATTGGGTTTACCCAAAATTATGTCATCCTGCATGATTTGCCTTTTTTCCATGATGTAGACGCGCTTCACGAAACCGACAAAAGGGTGGTGCATTTTCATCGCGAAATCCCGACCCGTTTCGGCATCAACCCCCGCTATGGCAGCGGTGATCAGGTCAAATGGTTTGAATGCGAGCCATGTTATATTCTGCATGTCGTGAATTGCTGGGAAGAAGGTGACTGGGTGATTATGGATGGCTGCCGGTCAACCAACCCCTGGCCGGAACCGGATCGCTCCGAAGGGGAGCTTGCCGGCATGCTGTCCTATATGCGTCTCGAAGCCAATATGTATCGCTGGAAATTCAACATGAAAACCGGCGAAGTGGTGGAGCACGACATCTGCACCCTGAATACGGAATTTCCCCGCATCAATCCGCTCTATGGCGGTGTGAAAAACAGATATTCCTATAACCAGTATATCATGACAGCCCCGGATGAGGCCCGCACGCTGGCATTCGGCGGACTGATCAAATATGACACCGAAAGCGGTGGTTATGAACGGTATAATTATGGCAAGGACGTTTTCGGCAGCGAAACTCCCTTTGCCCCGCGCAAAGGCGCCACCCGGAACGACCCCGAAGATGACGGTTATCTGATTACCTTCACCACAGACGCCAAAACCTGGAAATCATATTGCCTGATCTTTGATGCGAAAAATGTCAAGCAGGGGCCTATCGCCCGTATCCATCTGCCGCATCGCCTGCCTTATGGGTTCCATTCCAATTGGGTCCGTGGCGAAAACATCTGGAAATAAAATCCGATCCGACGAAGGCTGACAGGGCCTTCGTCCCGACCGGGGCCGGTCTTTACAGAACCATAACAACAAAGATCGCCTCACGTCATAACAGATTAAATTGATAATGCGCACAGGGAGCATTCATGAACGGCAGTACGTCTTCGAGGGTCGGGGGGTTTCTTGCGGGCCTTTTAGTGTCTGCGGCTGTCTCTATCACTGCCTCTTCCGGCGCTATAGCAGCCGCCGGGACCTGCAGTGACATAAAGACATTGGCCCGCAAGGACCTTACCGTGCAGACCGCAGACATGGTCCCGGACTCGTCCACCCTGCCGGCCTTCTGCAAAATTCGTGGCCAGATTGCCGGGAAAATCGGCTTTGAGGCCCGCCTGCCGGCCGCAGACTGGAACGGGGCGCTGTTCATGGCGGGATGTGGCGGCTTTTGCGGTACGCTACTGCCGGACAAACCCGGTTTTTCCAACAGCATCCTCCCGGCCCTGAAAAAAGGATATGCCGTTATCACCACGGATGGCGGCCATAAAGGGCAAAACCATGAGACCGGCTGGGCTTATGACGATCCGGAAGCCCTGGAAATTTTCGCCCACAAACTCTTGCCTTTGACCATCCAGGGGCTGGAGGAACTGACTCATTCTTTTTATCAAAAGCCTGCCCACAGAAAACTTTATTCCGGTTGCTCCAATGGCGGTCGGTTGGGGCTCGTGGCGGCTCAACGATATCCGGAATTGTTTGACGGCATTCTGGTCGGTGGTCCCATTCTGGACATGACCGGCAATGCCGGCATTCACGGCGCCTGGCTGTCCCGCAGCAACACCACACCCGACGGCGACCGGATTTTGACGCCAAGAACAGCCGCGCTTTTGCAAAAAGAGATCCTGGCGCAATGTGATGCCCTGGATGGTCAAAAGGACGGCCTTATCAGCCGACCCGGCCGGTGCAAGCCTGACCTGGACAAATTGTCCTGCAACGCTAGGACAGGTCTTCCCTGCCTGACTTCCGATGAAATTGCCGCCGCCCGGAAATTATACCAAGGCGCACAGGATAAGGACGGCAGGCCATTATTTTTTGGCATTGCGCCGGGCGGCGAACATAATTGGCCATTGTGGATTACCGGCGATGAAAATAGGCCCGGCTGGGGACAGCGCGCAGGGGAAAATTATCTGGAACTCGCGGCACATCTTTTGAACGTCCCTGATTTGAAAGCCTCAACATTTGATTTCAATCGTCATCCGGCAGTGCTAACGCACTCCTCGCTTCCAGACCTTCTGGACGCCACCGACACGGATCTCTCCGCCTTTCGCAAAAATGGCGGGAAACTTCTGCTTTGGCACGGCTGGGCCGACAGCCTGATACTGCCGCAGCGCACCGTTCAGTATTACGAGCAAGTCACGACCCGCGACGGCTCCATGGAAATCACGCAGACCTACTTCCGGATGTTTATGGTGCCCGGCCATGGCCATTGCTGGGGCGTGCCGGGCACGGGCCCGGATCTGTTCGATCCGATTGCGACCCTGGAAGACTGGCTGGAGCGGGACCAGACTCCGGACACACTCAATGCTGTACAGAAATCCGGGAAAGGCGACGTCATCCGAAGCCGCCCCATCTGTGCATACCCCAAGACCGCAACACTGATTCAGGGCAGAAATCCCGATCTGTCCATGAGTTATCGCTGTGAATAACAATGTAAACCATCGGGAAAATTGGCTGAAGTACTACTTAAGGGAGGTCATTTATGACACTGAAAACAAAATACAAACTGTTAAGTACAACCCTGGCGGCAACCCTTGTCGCTACAATCGCGAACACGTCGAATAAAGCATATGCCGAAGAAGCCGTCACTTTGGAAGAAATTGTGGTGACAGCCCAGAAAAGATCTGAAAATCTGCAAGAAGTGCCCATTGCCGTGACCGCCATGTCCGGCAAGTTTCTGGAAGATTCCGGTATTGTGGCTCTTGATGAAGTCAGCACCCGCACACCGGGATTCACCATGTCCCGCTTCAATATGGCCCAGCCGCAACTGTTTATCCGCGGCATCGGCTCCACGGATGATTCCGCTTTTGGCGATCAATCGGTTGGCGTTTTTGTCGATGAAGTTTATGTAGGCCGCGCCGGCGGTTCTGATTTTGACCTGATGGACCTGGAACGCCTTGAAGTGCTGCGCGGTCCCCAGGGCACACTTTACGGCAAAAACGTTGTGGGCGGAGCGGTAAACATCATTACCAAAAAACCATCCGCCGAGACGCAGGTCAAGCTGCGAGGCTCCTATGGCAATTTTAACCGTTACGAGTTACGCGGTCTGGTGAACGGCGCACTCAGCGACACGGTCAACGCCAAACTGAGCCTGTCCAAGGTGGAACGCGACGGCCATAGCACAAGTTCCATCGACGGCAGCAAATTGAGCGATGAAAACAACTTTTCCGCCCGCGCCCAGCTTTTATTCACCCCCAATGAAGAGGTGGAATTTCTGCTGTCCGCCGATTATTCCCGCGACCGGCTGGCCGGCAACAGCCGTGACTGTTTCGGGGAACAGTTTGTCTTTTTCCCGTGGTTCGCCCCTGGGCAGCCTCTGGGGGCTAGCCCCTGTAGCGAAGACCCCTTTGTCAATGAAAAAACCGTCAACGGATTCCAGAACCGCGACGTCTGGGGCGTTTCCGGTAAGATCACCTGGCAAACCGGACTCGGGGAACTCACCTCCATTACCGCCTACCGCAACAGTGACTTTGAGTTCCAGGAGGATTTTTCCGGCTCTGACGCCAATCTGGTGATCAATAATGTGGACGAGGACGCCAAACAGTTTTCCCAGGAACTGCGCTTGGGCGATGTGTCCGAAGACGGTCGGTTTAAATGGATCGCCGGCCTGTATTATTTCAATGAAAAAATCGACCGGCTGGACAATAATGATTTCCGCGGCAATGATGCCGCCGTCATGGTTACCCCCTCTCCCGTACCGGGGCTGACCTGGGGGCAGCTTCTGCCGCTCACCGGTCAACCCTGGGGACAGGCCCCCTTTAACATCTTTTTTGACCAATTCAACACCACCAACAGTTATGCCGCCTTCGGTCAGGCCACCTATGATTTGACGCAACAGGTCAGCATTACCCTTGGCGCCCGTTATACCCATGAGAAAAAAGACGCCGAAATCAACGGCTTCGGGTTTGATCCCACGGGCGGTTTTCTGGCCGCGCCCTATGACGTGAGCCCCAGCCAAAGCTGGAACTCCTTCACCCCGAAAGCCACCCTGGACTATAAAGTCACCGAAGATGCCATGGTCTATGTCAGCTACTCCGAAGGCTTCAAAAGCGGCGGTTTTAACGGCTCCGCTTCCTCCGAGGCCGCAGCCCTGCGGGGGTTTGATCCGGAAAAAGCCAAACAATGGGAAGTGGGGCTAAAATCCATGTGGCTGGACGGACAGGTGCGCCTCAATCTGACCGCCTTCCATATTGACTACACTGACTTGCAGGTTTTCCAGCTAGTCAACGGCGCAGAACTGGTCATCGACAATGCGGCCGATGCCACCAGTAAGGGATTTGAAGCCGAACTTACCGCGGCCTTGACCAAAGAACTGACGTTTAACGCCAATTATGCTTATCTCGACGCTAGCTATTCTTCCTATATCACGGAAGACGGCGAAGATTTCTCCGGCAATCGCCTGACCCGCTCCCCGGAGCACAGCTTCAACATCGCCATGACCTATCAACGGGATCTGGGCGATTGGGGAGTCCTGACCTTGCAGGGCGATTATGCCTATCGCGACGAAATTTTCTTTAACCCGGATAATTTCCGCCTTGATGATGGACGTATTCTGGTGGGAGACGGCAGCCGTTCGTTGCTGGACGCCTATGTGGCGCTGGAATTTGTCCAGCAGGGCTTGGAAGTCAAGCTGTGGGGCAAGAATCTTACCGATGAACTGTATCGGGTGCATGGCATTGATGGACGCGGCCCCTTTGGTCTGACCAACAGTGCCGCCGTCGTATATGGCCTGCCGCGCAGCTATGGCGTCACAGTCACCTGGCAGTTTAACTAATCACCCCTTTTGTCGGGACGGGGGAATCCCGTCCCGTCTTTCAAAAAAACGTGAAGGCTTATGACACCCTCTCTGGAAAACCCGCTGGTCGGCACCTGGCACTTGCTGGAATGGAAGATTTCCTATTCCGACGACCGTCCCGACAGTTATCCCTATGGCCCTGACGCCATCGGCATTTTGGTCTATACCGAAGACGGATACATGTCCGCCAATATTTCCGCCGCCCACAGACCGCGGCTTTCCGGCGGCAGCCTGCGTCGCGCCACACCCGAAGAGAAAATCGCCGCCTTTGAAAGCAATTTCAGTTATGCGGGTCCCTACCGCATCAATGGACACACCGTGACCCATACTGTCCAACATGCCCTCAACCCCAATATGTTGGGAACGGAACAGGTACGCCAAATGGCGTTTCAGAACAATAAACTGACTTTAAGCGCCAACGAGGTTCTGCCAGAAGCCGGCCTGATCCGTCATCACCGCCTGGTCTGGTTTAAAAAATAGAGGCACCCCATGAGTGATATTTTCAAAAAGCATCAGGAAACATTAAACAAGGCCCTGGAGGCCTGCCGGAAACGTTATAACTGGAGTCCCTTCATCGACAATCCCAGTCCCCGCCTTCACGGCGAAGAAAAAATCAGGCAGGGTCAGGCCGCCTTTGAAGCCCATCTGGGCAAGAGTTTTGATCTGGAACAACCCGGCACCATCGGGCGCACAGGCCATGAAATTTCCCCCTATACTCAAACGCCGCTGGGTATTGATTATCCCAAACCGGACATCGAAGTCCTGTTTAAGGCCGCTGGAAAAGCCCAGGAAAGCTGGCAGGAACAAAGCGTTGAGGAACGCTGTGGCGTATTACTGGAAATGCTGATGAAACTCTCAGAACAGGCTTTCGAAAATGCCCATGCCACCATGCATACGGCCGGGCAGAGCTTTCCCATGGGTTTTGCCGGTAGTGGTTCCAACGCCCTTGATAGAGGACTGGAGGCGCTGGCTCATGCCTATCGCGCCATGACGGAAATTCCCGCCACCGCACAATGGGAAAAACAGTTCAGCAAACAGGATGTCCGACTGGAAAAACGATATCTTCTGCGACCGCGTGGCGTGGCCATTGTGATCTGCTGCGCCACCTTCCCCGCCTGGAACGCCTATCCTGCGATCATGGCCAATCTGGCAACAGCCAATCCGGTGATCGTCAAACCACATCCCAATGGCATTCTGCCAATGGCCATTGCTGTAAAAACCATGCGCCAGGTGCTCAGTGAACTGGGGCATGATCCCAATCTGGTCACCCTTGCTCCGGACCTGGCGGATGCGCCGATTACCAAGGAACTGATGACCCATCCGGCCACCAAAATTGTGGATTATACAGGTAGCGCCCGTTTCGGGACCTGGATCGAACAGAATATCCGCAATGCGCTGGTCTATACGGAAACCGCCGGAGTCAATAGCGTGGTGCTGGAATCTGTGGACAACTTGGATGCCACACTCGGCAGCATTGCCCAGACCCTGTGCCTGTTTTCCGCCCAGATGTGCACCAGCCCCCAGAACATCCATATCCCGGCATTGGGAATCACTGTAGCTGGACAAAAGGTGCCCTATGACGAGGTGGTCGCAAAATTGGTGGAGGCGGTCGAAGTCCGCGCCCGTAATGAAAAGCTGGCCCCCAACCTGTTTGGCGCCATCCAGTCGGAAAACAGCCTCAGACTCCTGGAACAGTATGAACGGATTGGCCGCGAGAGGGGCAGGATATTGCGGCAATCGACTCCTTATGCCCATCCGCATTTTCCCGAGGCGCGCACCGCGACCCCGCTCATGATTGAGCTGGAGGTTACAGACCGCGACATCTATCAGGAAGAGGTTTTCGCGCCCATCGCCTTCATCATCAAATCCGAAACCCGCGAGCAGGCCCTGCAACAGGCCACCAGTGACGCCCGCACGCACGGCGCCATCGCCAGTTATTTCTACAGCACCGATCCTGATTTCCTGGCCAAAGGACAGATGGCCTTCGCCAATGCCGGCGCGTCGCTCACCTGTAATCTCACCGGCCCCATGCCGCTCAATTTCGCGGCGGCCTATAGCGACTATCACGTGACGGGGCTGAATCCAGCGGGCAATGCCTGCCTCACCGACCTTGCCTTTGTCGCCAACCGTTTTCGTATCATTCAAATCAGGTTCCCCCATGTCTCATAACACCGACTTTGACGTTACCGATAAAACCGTGCTGATCACCGGCGCCTCATCCGGCATCGGCGCCCATCTGGCCCGCGCCTTTGCCACGCGGGGAGCGAATGTGGTGCTCTGCGCCCGGCGTCGGGAAAACCTGGATCTGCTGGCCGGAGAAATCGGGGAAAATGCCCTTGCCGCAAGCATGGACGTCACCAGTCCCAACAGTGTGCGGCAGGCCTTCGTGGCGGCAGAACAGGCCTTCGGGCCGGTCACGGTGCTGATCAACAATGCTGGCGTGGCGCGAAACGGGCAAAGTTGGGAGCAGGCGGAAGGCGACTGGGATTTTGTCATGGACGTCAATCTCAAGGCCGTCTGGCGGGTCGCCAAGGAAGCCGCCGCCAGAATGCTTGCTCACAAGATGAACGGCTCAATCATCAACATCTCCTCCATCCTGGGGGTCGGCACCCAGCCGGGCTATACCCTTTATGCCACGTCCAAGGCCGGTGTCATCCAGATGACCCGCACCATGGCACTGGAGCTGTTTAGCAAGGGCATCCGGGTCAATGCCCTGTGTCCCGGATATTTCCAGACGGAAATGAACGACGCCTTTTTCTCATCGACAAAAGGCCAGGCTTATGTCCGGAAGACGCCGCCCGGCCGGCTGGGTCAGCTTGAAGAACTGGTGGGCCCTGCCCTACTTCTGGCCAGCGAGGCCGGAAGTTTTATCAACGGTGTCGCCCTGCCCGTCGATGGCGGCCATCATGTGAGATTAATCTAAGGGATTGGAAAAATGGATTTTGCTCTCTCCCCGGAAATCGAAGAATACCGCCGCCGGATCCGCGATTTTGTCAGCCGGCATATTATCCCGGTGGAAAATCAGCCCGAGGCGCGCGATGCCCACGAAAACCTGAAAATCGAGGAACTTGACCGACTGCGCAAAATAGCCCGGGCCGAAGGACTCTGGGCCTTGCAAATGCCCAAAGACCGCGGCGGCCAGGGACTGCCGATAGTGGGCATGGCGGCCTGTTACGAAGAAATGAACCGGTCGTTGTTTGGGCCAGCAGTGTTTAATGCCGCCCCGCCGGACGACGGTAATATGATCCTGCTGAACAAGGTCGCGACAGAGCAACAAAAACAAAAATGGCTCCAGCCGATCATCGACGGCAAGGTCTGGTCAGCGTTTGCCATGACCGAACCCGCGCCCGGATCCGGATCCGATCCGGCGGGCATGATGAAAACCACCGCCACCCGGCAAGGCGACAACTGGGTCATTCACGGGCGCAAATGGTTCATCACCGGGGCCGAAATTGCCAGCCATTTTATTCTCGTCGCTCGCACGTCCGACGATCCGCGCCGGGGGCTTAGCGCCTTTCTGTTTCACCGGGACCAGCCGGGCTGGCGCATTGACCGGCGCATCGGCATCATGGGCCCGGAAGAACATGGCGGACACTGTGAAATCGTCTTTGACGGGCTGGAAATCCCCGATGAAGACCGGCTGATGGAAGTGGGCGACGGGCTGAAGGCCACCCAGATCCGCCTGGGCGTGGCGCGGCTCACACACTGCATGCGCTGGCTGGGGCTTGCGCGCCGGGCCATGGAAACCGCCTCGGGATATGTGCAGGAACGCAAAGCCTTCGGCTCCACCCTCGCCGATCATGAAGGGGTGCAATGGATGGTCGGCGAAGTGGCCAAGGACATCCAGATCGGCCGCCTGCTGACCATGCACGCCGCCTGGATGCTGGATCAGGGCGATTTCGCCCGCAAGGAGGTCTCCATGGCCAAGATCCATGTGGCCGACACCCTGAACAAGGCGGCGGACACCGCCATCCAGCTGATGGGCGCACAGGGGTATTCCAAAGACAGTATCCTGGAATGGATTTACCGTTATGCCCGCCAGGCCAAGCTGGTGGACGGGGCCAGCGAAGTGCATAAAATGGTGCTCGCCCGCCAGTTCATGAGCAATAGTGCCGACTTCTGGCACTGGGGTGTCTGAGATCCCATCGACAGGTTCAGGGCAAGGTGAGCTTCATGCCCCGGCTTTGCCTTTCAGGCCCCGCTCAAAGTCTTGTCAGCATTGTCTTTTTCAATATCCTTGAATCCGGCGGAAAAGAACGGGATCATGCGATTATAAATTGCCTGAAAGTCGGACGACTTGCATAGCCCGCCGGACAGTTCGTCAATGCGCCCGGTTTGCGCAAAGGTCAGGGTCAGGGCCCCGGACAGGAAATGATAGCCCCAGAAAATTTCCTCTTCCCGGACCCCTGGCATGGCCTTTTTCAAGGCCTCGATGAACCGCAGCACCAATGGATTAAAATGTTTGCCGATCATAACGTTGCCCCATACGGAAGAATTGTTGATATATGCCACTAGAGCACAATAATGCTTCCAGCCCGGATCCTCACTTTCCTGAACAAACTCCAATGGCCGCAAAAAAGCTTCAATAATACTTTCCACCGAAGGCCCTTCCGGTCCCGCCGCCCTTTCACATTCTTCCAATGCCTTCAGACGGGCATCGTTCAGGATCTTGGCCCGCCTCAGAAAAACACTTTCAAATAGATCCCGTTTTCGCCCAAAATGATAATCAATCAGCGCCAGCTTGACGCCCGCCTTTTTTGACACCTGCCGCAAGGTTACGCCGTCATAACCGTGAATGGAAAACAATTCCTCCGCCGCATCAAGAATAAGTTCTTTTCTGGAAATTTTTTTACCAGTTCTGTTTTTTGCGAGTTCTGACATCGACATCTTCTTTCCTGGCCTGTCTGTTGACCTCTCCTGTTCGTCATATAACCCCATTTCCCCGACCGACACAAAACATTATTGACTCCTGGACGATCGTCCAGTAATAATAATTGGACAAATGTCCAGTTTATTTCAGAATGATAAATTATATAGGGAACACCACTCATGAGACTGCTTAAGACCTTACCCATGAAAGCCGCTCTGCTGGCCAGCGTTTTCGTTCTTGATATGACCCGTGCAGCGCCCAGCCTGGCTATGGGAGACAATGACATCAATGATGCAGAAGCAAAGGCAGAGGCGGAAACGGCCCTGACCCTGGAAGAGATTATCGTGACAGCGCGCCGCCGGGATGAATCCCTGCAGGAAGTACCCGTGGCCATTACGGCCTTTACCGGTAAGGATCTGGAATTCAACGGCATCAGGGATATTTCCGAACTGGCGCAAAGCGCACCCAGCGTCACCCTGGAACCCTCACGCGCCACCAACAGTACCCTGACCGCCTTTATTCGCGGGGTGGGCCAGCAGGACCCGCTGGCCGGGTTTGAACAGGGGGTGGCGATTTATCTGGACGACGTATATCTGGCCCGTCCCCAGGGCACCCTTCTGGATATTTATGATGTGGAACGGATCGAGGTGCTGCGGGGCCCACAGGGCACACTTTATGGCCGTAACGCGGTGGGCGGGGCCATTAAATATGTCACCCGTCGCCTTTCCACCGATCCCAGCCTGTCGTTGCGCGCTTCCGTGGGCAACTTCGGCCAGATTGACGGCGTGGCCAAGGGGTCCGTCCCCCTGACCGACACTTTGCGGATCGGTGGTGCCGTGGCGTCCCTGAACCGCAACGGATATGGCACCAACCTGACCACCGGCGCAGAAAACTACAACAAGGAAATCCTTGCGTTCCGCGCCAGCCTGGAATGGGAGCCCACGCCAGATGTGTTTATCCGCCTCAGTGGCGATTATACCGACGATGACTCCAACGCCCGCCACGGCCACCGGGTCAATCCCGGCGCCGTCAGCGGTGCGCCGGTCCTGGACAATGTCTTTGACACCCGCGCCGGGGCTGAAATCAACGCCTCCACTTCCGGTATTGACGGCAATAACGAAGTAAAGGTCAAAGGGGTCAACGGCCTTCTGGAATGGCAGGTCAGTGAAACCATTAGCTTCAAGTCCATCACCGCCTATCGGGAAGATTATACGGAATCAGTGATTGATTTTGACAGCCTGGAAGTTGATGATCTGGATGCTGCCGTCATCTACGACAACCAGCAATTCAGTCAGGAGTTCCAGATTTCCTATACTTCGGACCGGATCAAGGGCCTGATCGGTTTTTATTATCTTAATGCGTCGGCTGCCAACGATTTTGACGTGGTGCTGGGGCAGCTGGGCCGTATCGCCTTTGGCAGCGAACTGACCGCCTATACCGGTGGGGTGGTGGACACCGAAGCCTGGTCCATTTTCGCCGATTTCACCTATGACTTGACCGACCGCCTGTCCCTGTCCCTTGGCGGGCGCTATACCAGCGACAAACGTTCCGCAGATGTGTTGCGGCAGTCTTTCCTCGGCGTGCCGTCCATCTTTTTTGGCAACGACGCCGCCATTCTTCTCGCCACCTCCAGTGATTTTGAGGCGGAACGGACCTTCAATAAATTCACGCCGCGCGTGGTTCTGGATTATGCGATTTCAGAGGAAGCCACCACCTATGCATCTTTCTCCAAGGGCTTCAAGGCAGGCAGCTTTGACCCGCGCGGTGCCAATCTGGTGGCCGGCGGCGAAGATGTGGAAAACGGCTATGAACCGGAAAACCTGACGACCTATGAAATCGGGGTGAAATCCACCCTGGCGGACGGACGTCTGCGCCTGAATCTGGCGGCCTTTTACAGCGATTATAGTGACATGCAGATTCCGGGATCCCTGCCCATTGATACCAATGGCGACGGTGTCAACGACGATTTTGTCGGCACGGTCACCAACGCGGGTTCCGCCACCATCAAAGGCATCGAGGCCGAAGGCACCCTTCTGATCACCGATAATCTTGTCCTGCGCGGCAGTCTGAGTGTATTGGACGCCGAAATCAATGAATGGATTTTCAATGGTGTGAATATCGCCGATGAACGGGAGGTTCAGAACACCCCGGAATTCATGTCTTTCCTGCAACTAACCTATAGCGTGCCCCTGGCGGACGGTAAATTGTCGCTGTCCGGCAGTTGGTCCCACAAAGGGTCCGTCGTTCAGTTTGAAATGCCAGTGCCGGAAATCGACCAAGACGCCTACAGCCTGTTTGATGCCAGTCTGGTCTGGACCGACAACGAGGGTGTCTGGAGCCTGGGGCTGCATGGTAAAAACCTGTCCGACAAGCGCTACAAAACGGCCGGTTATAATTTCGGCGCGCCCTATACTCCGCTAGGACTGGAAAACAATATCACGGCCTTTTTCGGCCCGCCGCGAACCGTAACCTTTACCGTAGGATATAGTTTCTAGCCTATGGACACAGGGATGACGGAACCAGGCCGGTTCCGTCATCATCTCCAAGATTTTGTGACCGTTGCCCCCAATTTCAGAAACCGCAAGAAAAACACAGGCAAGATCCCGATGACAGTTTTTCCCCTTCAAACGCCCTTATTGCCCGATATCATTGCCCTTCATGGCAAATGGCGCGCCTCGGACCCCGCCCTCATTTGCGAAGATCGCCTTGTTACATGGCAGGCGTTCGCAGAAAACCAGAACAGAGTGGCCCACGGCCTTTTGGCGCTGGGCCTTAAGAAAGGAGATCGGGTAGCTGTTGTTATGAGCAACAGCATCGAAATGGTCGAAATCCTGTTCGGCATTTTCCGGGCGGGATGTGTTGCTGTGCCACTTAATCTTGCCGTTTCCGATGACCACATGGTACGCATGATTAAAGATTGCGGCGCCAGAGCCCTGATCGTGACCGCGGATCAGGCTTCCCGCTTCGCCGCCCTTCCCCATGACCTGGCGCCCCTCCGCCTTTGCGCAGGCGAGGTGAACGAAAACTGGATTGATTACGCCACCTGGAAAGAAAATCAGCCTTCAGACCCGCCGGATATCCCCCTCGCGCCCGACGATCCCATCAACATCATTTACAGTTCCGGCACCACCGGTACGCCCAAGGGCATTGTCCACACCCAGCAAGGGCGTCTTAATTTTGCCCAGGCCATTTCCCTGGCCTTACATTATAGTGGCAAAATCCGCACTCTGGTCAATATCGGGCTCTATTCCAATATCAGCTGGGTCTCCATGATATGCACCCTCTTGAACGGGGGAACCCTCATCATCCAAAAAAAATTTGACGCGTTGGATTTCCTGACAGCCGTTCAGGAGTTACGCATCACCCATTGTTCGATGGTGCCGGTTCAATTCCAACAAATTTTAGAGCTCAAGGGCCAAGAAAAATTCGATTTGAGCTCTCTGCGGGCCGTGATGAGTTGTGGGTCCCCCCTTCATGCCTCCTTGAAAGAAAAACTTTGTGCCCGTCTTTCCGGTTCCCTGATCGAGCTATACGGCCTGACCGAAGGGATCAGCACCACCATAGAGCCCGAAGACGGCCTGCTGCGACCCGCCTCGGTGGGCAAACCCAACCTTAGCGTAGATCTAAAAATTATCGGTCCCGATGGCCGGGAAATGCCGCCCGGTGAAAAAGGGGAGATCGTCGGCCGCAGCAACTTCCTGATGTCCGGTTATTTTAACCGTAAGGATGCTACAGAAGAAGCGACTTGGACGGATGAGGCGGGCAAAAAATGGCTGCGGACTGGCGATCTGGGTCATCTTGACGAAGAAGGATTTTTATATCTCACCGGACGATTGAAGGACATGATCCTGTCCGGCGGGCAGAATATCTATCCCGAAGACCTGGAAACCGTCCTGATGCAGCATGATGCGATCAGCGAAGCCGCCGTCATCGGGATAAAATCCCGCCGGTGGGGCGAAACGCCGCTGGCGCTTGTCGTTCTGCACAAGGGAAAACCTGTCCCTGCGGAAGACATTCGGGAATGGTGTAATGCCCGTCTGGGCCGACAGCAAAAAATTTCGATGCTAAAAATTGTAAATCATTTGCCGCGCAATCCCAACGGCAAGATCCTCAAAAACATCCTGCGAGAGAAATATGGAAATATTACCTGTGACTGAGACCGGCACCGTCTGGCAGAACGAACTCCATTACCACAGCAGGGATGGGCTGAAACTTTTTGCCCGGGACACGGCTTCTGATACGATCGGGCAGGAGGCACAGGACCTCCCTCTGCTCTGCCTGCATGGCCTGACCCGCAACTCCCTTGACTTCGAACCGCTGGCCGAGATGCTTCCGCAGTACCGGATCATCGCCCCGGATCAGCGCGGCCGCGGTCGTTCCGACTATGACCCTAATCCAGCTCATTATGACATCAAGTATTATGTAGCCGACATGTTCAGGCTCATTGATCATATGAAGCTCAACAACATTATCCTTGTAGGGACCTCCATGGGTGGCCTGATGGCTATGGTGATGGCCGCCATGAAACCCCATCTGTTCAGGGGTATCGTGCTTAACGACGTCGGTCCGGAAATTGACCCGGCGGGTCTTGAGCGGATCAAGCAGTATGTGGGCAAGGGCCGGCCGGTGGGTTCGTGGGAGGAAGCCGCCAAACGGGTACGCCAGATCAATGCCCTAGCTTTTCCGGACTATACCCAGGAAGATTGGATGAAATTTGCACGGCGATCTTACAAACTTGACACAAACGGACGGCCCATACCCGCCTATGACAACGCCATCGCGCTCCCTTTCGCTGCGCCCACCAGCAAACTCCACGTCCTCAAAGCCCGGGTTTTGGCTTTTCTCAAGCGCCTGGTTTTTGGGGACCTTTGGCGTCTTTTTGGGCGGCTTGGGAATATTCCCATCCTGTCCATTCGCGGCGAACTGTCCGATATTCTGTCTGCCGAAACACAACAAAAAATGGCCGCCCGCCACCCGCAGTTTTTCCCGGTCACCATTCCGAACCGGGGACATGCTCCCATGTTGGACGAGCCGGAAGCCATCACAGCCCTGGAAGAATTTGTTGCAAAGCTTCAGCATGATTGACCGGAAACATATCGGGAAAACACTGGGTAGCCATATCGTCACAATCCGGACAGATAACCTGAGGCGTTTTGCCCGTGCCACCGGGCAGAACAACCCGCTCTATCTGGAGGAAGGGTATGCCCGCGCAATGGGACACCCTGCCCTGCCGGTGCCACCCACCTATCTGTTTTGTCTGGATTTTATGCAGGCAGATCCCTATGCGTGGCTGTTTGATATGGGGGTCAATCAGCATGACCTGTTACATGCGGGACAATATTTTCTTTATCATTCTCCCCTTTATGCCGGGGAAAATGTCAAAATCTCTTCTCGTATCGCCGACATCTATGACAAAACAGGCCGCAAGAGCGGCACACTGACCTTTATCATCAAAGAAACCCTTGTCACCACTACAACTGATACGAGGGATCGTCTTCGCCTTACCAGCAGGGGAAAAATCGCCGAAATGCGATCAACTTTCGCGGTCCGCCATACCCCTACTGCCGCCAGAGAACAATCCCATGCTTAACCATGAACATCTTGAGCCCGGCCAGATGTTATCCCGCCCGGCCCCGCTCCGGATCACCAGGGCCCTGCTCGCCTCTTATGCCGCCGTTTCGGGGGACCATAACCCCATTCATCTTGACCGGGCATTCGCCCGGGCCGCCGGTATGGAGGATGTTTTTGCCCAGGGCATGCTGGTCATGGCCTATGCCGCCAATATCCTCACAAATCAGGTCCCCCCGCACTGTATCCGCTCCTATGAGGGGCGCTTTACGGCGCTCACCCAGCTTGAAGACATCTTACAGGCACAAGCCATGATTACCGATACATATGACACAGCAACGGAAAAAAGGATTGACGTGAAAATCGTGGTGACCAACCAGTGGGAAGAAGAAAAATTCACGGCCCGTGCTGTTCTGGTTTTTCCCTTCGATACCGATTGAGCCAACCTATTCACAGTTCACTCTAAAATAACAACGGGTCACTCTAAAATAACAACGGAAATGTAAGGGTCGGGACACCGCGGTCCACATTCCATCACCCCCCTTATTTGTCCTGTAAGAGGCTCTTGATAATGTATCCGCCGGATTTTTTATCATATTCCAGATCCAACATTCCGCGTTTTTGCGCATCTTCCAGGAGTTTTGTGAACGTTCGGTAACCGTGATAGGATTCACTGAAACCGGGTTTTCGGCGTTTCAGGGTTTGTTTGACCATGGACCCCCAGACCTTTTCTTCCTCACCACGCTCCTTCAATAAATCCTCGATTGTTTCCAGAACCAGCGTAAGTCCGGCCAGTTGTTTTTCCTCCTCGTCACTGGAACTGCCTTTCCGGGGCTGAGCCTCTGCTGTTCTGCGGCGTTTCTCTTTTCCTTGTTTTTCCGCCTCAAGGATCAGGTCATCATAATAGATAAATTCATCGCAATTCGACGTCAGCAGGTCAGACGTCGAATTTTTCACTCCCACGCCAATAACCATTTTGTTGTTTTCACGCAGTTTGCTAACCAGAGGGGAAAAGTCTGAATCACCGCTGATGACCACGAAAGTATCAACGTGGGATTTGGTATAACAAAGATCCAGGGCATCCACCACCATGCGGATATCGGCGGAATTTTTCCCTGACATGCGAACATGCGGAATTTCGATTAATTCGAAAGTCGCCTCATGCATGGCGGATTTGAATTCTTTATAACGCGCCCAGTCACAATAGGCTTTCTTGACCACAATATTACCTTTAAGGAGGAGTCTCTCCAGTACTTTCTGGATATTAAAAGCCTCATATTTGGCGTCACGGACACCAAGGGCGACATTTTCAAAATCGCAAAAAATAGCCATATTGTGGATGGTGTTTTTTAGTTTCATATTAATCTCGTAATTTATATTTATATGTTTCCAAAGGATGCCACCCCGCTGCGGCTCACACCTTTCCGGCTTGAAACACGCGCTGAGTTCTTCCCCTCATAGAACTTTATCCAATGCCTGACGATTGCTGTTGGCGCAGGTTCCTGAATGATATCAGGCGTTGTGCTTTTTCGTCCCAAAGCGCAAGCCGAAAACATAACAGGCTGTCCCGAAGACCAATGCGGTTAAGTTGCTGCAATTCAGGAATCTCTGCCAGACCAGCCCGAAGACGGTAATTGGGAATGCGACAAGACAGATGATGGATATGATGAATACCGATGTCGCCGGAAAACCATCGCAACGGCTGCGGCAGGTCGTAATAGCTGCTAGCCATGACCGAAGCCTCATGAAAGTTCCAGTCACCTTCCATTTTCCAATATGTTTGCTCAAACTGGTGCTGAATATAAAACAGCCAAACTCCAATGGCAGAAGACAGAAACACGACCGGCGCATGAACCATCATAACGTTCATAAAGCCAAAACTGACCCCCAGCGCTGTCAAAACACCGGCAATACCGAAATTTGTTCCCATCACACTGATGAACAGTTTCGGATGACGACGAATCAAATCCAGAGGAAGGCGGTATTTGATCACAAATAAATAGACTGGCCCGATCCCCAACATAATGGCAGGGGCGCGATAAATGCGATAGGCCAGACGTTTCCAGAAAGACAACGTCCTGTATTCCGCCACTGTAAGCACATCCACATCACCAATCCCCCGCTGCTCCAGGTTGCCACAGGTGGCATGGTGAATATTGTGGGCCCGGCGCCAATAGGCATGTGGTGTCAGAGTAATGATTCCGATGAGATTGCCGACCAGATCATTAAGCCGGCGGGACCGAAAATACGAACGATGCCCGCAATCGTGCTGGATGATAAACAGCCGTACAATGAATGCAGCCGTGGGAACCGCCATCAACAATGTTATATAATAGGCCTGATCGACTGTGAGCATCATGCCCGTCCATAATCCGGCCAGGGGCAGTATCGTCGTCACTAACTGCAAAATACTTCGCCAAGGGACCGGCTCGGCGTACGGGCGGATAATTTTCGACCATTCATGGTTATATTTACGCAAGCCGGCAGTATCGGTAGACCCGGCATCCGAGGCCATCGACGTGTCACTAGGCAATTGATGTATGGAAATAGTATGTGTCCTGTATCTTTTAAAAGTGTATCTCATCAGGCCCGATGATCACGGCAGAATTAAGACAACCTGATCAGCGGAACCATCGAATGCTTTAGGAACTGTGTCCTCATCCGCAATCAAATGATCTCCCTCAGCACACAATGAGGTAGCCCTTCTTTATTACAGTTTTATTCCGGTCTTTGAAACAGAATTTTACGGGTTCTCGTTTTTTGCCCTTTCGAATTCCGCCAACTTCCCAGGCCGCTATTTCCACTTTGACCTTATCTGGAGTTAATCATACCAAACATTTTTTCAAAAATTTTCAATCAACCATTGACATTATCGGGATTTACTTTACACAGTAGACGCACGTGTAAACTTGTTTCGAGATACTTGGACAACCGGTCCGCCGTTTTACTTAGTTATCCCCTGACATTGCAAGCACTACCTTAACTGCGTCCCTTCACAATGGATGGGACGTGAAACGAATCTCCTGTTAGAGGAAATAACTATGACTACTGGTACTGTAAAATTCTTTAATTCCACCAAAGGCTTTGGTTTTATTGAACCCGAAGACGGCTCCAAGGATGCGTTTGTTCACATTTCAGCCGTTGAGCGCGCCGGACACAGCACGCTGAATGAAGGCCAAAAGGTTTCTTATGATCTTTTGCAAGGGCAAAACGGCAAGTTTTCTGCGGAAAACCTGGTCATCAGCGACTGATCTGACAGCCTATTGATTTGGGGTCAAACATCTGACCCGTTTATTCAACCGCCTTCAGTTTTCCGCTGAAGGTGGTTTTTTTTGATCATCCGCCCTAGAGTGAATTGAACCAACCTATACACAATTCACTCTAGGGCCGTGAACCAGTTCGGTTTTCATCTCCGAACCATGGCAAGACATTGCACAAAAACCACATAAGCCGTATTTTTCCCTATGCCACCAAGAAGACAGACAATAAGGAAACGGGATATGGGCGCATTGACCGGCATTAGAATCATCGAGCTTGTGGGATTGGGGCCCGGACCGTTTGCAGGCATGTTGCTGGCGGATATGGGAGCGGAAGTGATCGCCGTGGACCGGCTGGATACCCCAGACGTCCCGGCCCTGCCTGTCGATGTGAACCGACGCGGCAAGAAGTCTGTCATTCTGGATCTGAAGTCCGAACCGGGACGGGAAATTTTCCTGAAACTCTGTGAAACAGCCGATGCCCTGTTTGAAGGATATCGCCCGGGCGTGATGGAAAAACTGGGCCTGGGGCCGGAAATCTGCCATGCGCGTAACCCACGGCTGGTATACGCCCGCATGACCGGGTGGGGACAGGACGGCCCACTGGCCGGATGCGCCGGACATGACATCACCTATATCGCCCTGTCCGGGGCATTGCATGCCATGGGCCCCGGGGACAGACCACCAACCGTACCGCTCAATCTGATCGGCGATTATGGCGGGGGCGGTATGATGTTGGCCTTTGGCCTTGTTTGTGCCTTACTGGAAGCCCGCAACAGCGGCAAGGGACAGGTGCTGGACGTGTCCATGGTCGAAGGGTCCTCCCTGCTGATGAGTGTATTTCACGCCCTGATGGCCAGCAAGATGTGGACCCCAGCCCGGGGGAGCAACCTGCTGGACGGAGGCGCGCCGTTCTATGACTGTTACGAAACCCGCGACGGCAAGTATATTGCCCTTGGCGCCATTGAGCGTCCTTTTATGAAAGTTTTGATTGAAAAGGCGGGATTGCCAGAAGACTGGCTGGACGATCACATGGTCCCGACGCGCTGGACGAAACGCAAGGAGGAGCTGACCCGACTGTTCAAAACACGGGATCAGAAAGACTGGTGTGAGATGCTGGAAGGCAGCGACGCCTGTTTTGCCCCGGTGCTCCCCTTCTGGGAAGCCCCTGAACATCCGCATAACAAAAGCCGCGGCAGTTTTATCAACATAGACGGCCTCCTCCAGCCGGCCCCGACGCCAAAGTTCAGCAGAACTCCGGGCAGTGTCCGGTGGGGGCCGGTCACACCGGGACAACACAGCTCGGAAATTCTGACGGAACTGGGACTGACACAGAACGAGATTGAGCGGATGCTAAAACAGCGCGTGGTGGGCACCCCCTCTGAATAAAAGGGAAAACCGGACAGGGCTCAAAGAATCTCTTGGAAGGTAGTTGGTGCGGGCGGCCGGACTCGAACCGGCACGGTCGCAATGACCGAGGGATTTTAAGTCCCTTGCGTCTACCAATTTCGCCACGCCCGCCTGTGCTGACGATGAGAAGCTGAACAGGGATATGACATATTCCGCCTTTAAAATAAACCATGAAATGCCTGATGCCGGAAGAAAAAGGCCCACCGTGAGGATCACTTTCCCTGAATGCTGACCATCTGCTCTGCGAATCATGCCCCGTAGCGGGCGGCGTAGCCCGGATCGAGGCCGGATTTTCCCTCTGCCCCGCCCAAGGACATATATCCACGGAGATAGAGAGGGATGTTTTATGGACTATTCCCCGTCAGGTTTAATTTCCTGTTAACCCTCCTGCAAATACCTTTTTGTCGGACAGACAAATCAAAAAAAATCGCAAAATGTGACCCAAGGAGGGAGAAATAATGAAATTGTCCAAGGGAGTTACCTTTCTTGCCGGACTGAATATCAAAAGCCGACTCTTGCTTGGCTTTGGCGCCATCAATCTGATCCTGATTATCGCCGTCGGCATGACACTGGTCAATCTGGGATCCATTGACCGCCAGGTCACCCGCATTAATGATCTGCGGATGCCCACCTCCGCCACCAGCTCCCAGCTGGCCCAGGAAATATTTGCCTCTCTCGCCCATTTGCGGGACTGGATGCTTACCGGTGACAACGCGTTCAAGACCAGCCGCCAGGAAACCTGGGCAAAAATCGATGAAGTAGCATCGCGCATGGACGCGCTGTCAGGCGACTGGACCAATCCCGATAATGTGCAGGCCTGGGCAACCTTCAAGGTTACGCTGGAACAATTTCGCACAGCACAGCAGAAGGTAGAGGCCATCGCCAACAGCCAGGAACAGTTTCCGGCCAATGCCATCCTGCTGCAGGAGGCGGCTCCCCGGGCCACCCTCATGATCGACAAGATCACCGAAATGATCGACCTGGAAGGCGGCATGCCGGCCACAGCGGAGCGCAAGCGCCTTCTGGGCATTATGGCCGATGTTCGCGGAACGCTTGGTATGGCCTTGGCCAATATCCGGGCCTTCCTGCTCACGGGGGAGCCTGAGTTCCGGGAAAATTTTGCCAGATTGTGGCGCAAGAATGAAACAAGGTTTGGCGATTTGCAGCGGGCCAGCTCCCTGCTTGGCCCCAAACAGTCCGCCGCTTTCAAGATTTTCACTGCCCAGCGGCGTGATTTCGCCCCCCTTCCCGATCGAATGTTCGAGATTCGCGAATCGGAAAAGTGGGACATGGCCAACTATCTTCTGGAAACAGAGGCCGCCCCGCACGCCCGACGCCTGCTGAATATCCTGGTGGGTACAGACGGCCAAGGCGGCATGGTGGCAGATCAGAGAAAGCTGCTGTCGAATGACGTCGAAGCGACGGTCGCCACCACCGACAGTTTGACCATCGTCATGTGGCTCGTTCTTCTGGCGGGTCTGGGCGGCGGCGGCGTCATCGTCACCATGACGGCCCGTTCCATTGTCACCCCGATCGTCAGAATGACAACGGCCATGAACAGCTTGGCGAAAGGCAATAACAGCATCACTGTTCCGGGCCTGGGCCGCACCGATGAAGTGGGGCAAATGGCCCGTTCAGTGGAAGTTTTCAAGACCAATGCCATTGAACGGGAACGCCTTGAGGCGGAAACCAAGGCAGCCGAAGAAGAAATGCGCAAACGCGAGCAGCAGGAACGCGAGGCGGAAGAAGCCCGCACCAAAGCCGAAGCCGAACGGGAGCGGGCCGACATGGCCCGCCGACAGGCGCGGGCAGAAAGAATCAACAGCTTGGTTGAAAATTTTGACCGGAACATGGCCGAAGCCTTGCAGATCCTCGCCGCCTCCTCCAGCCAGATGAGCGCCGCTGCCCATCAGATGGTGGATACCTCCAACAACACCAAGGAACAGTCCGCCACGGTGGCTTCCGCCTCAGAACAAGCCGCCAACAATATACAGATGGTAGCAGCAGCGGCGGAAGAGCTGTCGTCCTCCATTCACGAAATCAGCCGTCAGGTACAAGTGGCCAACGACATTTCCGAACAGGCGGTTCGGGAGGCCGGGCAAAGCAGCATGTCCATTCAGGCGCTGGCAGACTCCGCCAGCCGCATCGGCGAGGTCATCAATCTGATCAACGACATCGCCGAACAAACCAATCTTCTGGCGCTCAACGCCACCATAGAGTCGGCCCGCGCCGGAGAAGCCGGCAAGGGCTTTGCCGTGGTGGCCAATGAGGTTAAGGCGCTGGCCGGCCAGACGGCTAACGCCACTGAGGAAATTTCCAACCAGATCGCCGAAATGCAGACCCTCACAGCAAACGCCGTGAAAAGCATAGAAGTCATCGTCGCCGTCAACCAGAAATCCAATGAAACAATGACTGGCATTGCGGCGGCCGTCGATCAGCAATCTGCCGCAACCAACGAGATTTCCCAGAATATCCAACGTGTTGCCGTGGGAACAGAAGATGTTTCCTCCAACATCAAAAATGTTGCCCAGGGCGCCATGGAAACCGGGGCCGTCGGCGAGCAGGTGTTATCTGTCTCGACAGAATTGAACCGCGTTGCGGAAAACCTGAAAAAAGATGTTGAACAGTTCCTCCAGAATGTCCGAAAAGCCTGATTTCGGGGTTCCGTTTCCCGTCCGGTCCTCAAAACCCGGTCGGGATCCCGCCCCTAGCGGCACCCGTCCCCCGAGCGGCAACCAGGAATCTTAGAGTGAATTGTGAATAGGTTGACCCATTCTGCCGGTCAGATCTGGTTCAGGAGCCAGGGGTTTGGCGCAGGCCATACTGGCGGTACGGCCAAGCCAAACCCCGCCGGAACTGGACCAGATC
>MDSW01085228.1_pt1 | contig 31704 bp, 31 predicted proteins | sample 811171 | NCBI WGS metagenome assembly MDSW01 (sample SAMN05326641, study PRJNA326480) | marine metagenome | isolation source: seawater | place: Atlantic Ocean: North West | collected 2012 | reverse complement strand
GTCGGACTCGAACCAACGACAAGATGATTAACAGTCATCTGCTCTACCAACTGAGCTACCGGGGATGAAAAACATTGAATTCCGAAATTCTGATCTAGCGATGACAACAAGTCAAGTGTTGATCAATAATAATCCAACTAATATCTCATTTTATAACTTTGCTAATTCGATTAATAGCATTTTCGAGTTCATTCATCGAGCATGCAAAAGAAAATCTTATATAACCTGGCGCCCCAAATGGTGTTCCAGGAACCAGAACTACTTCTGCTTTGTTTAGTATATGGTTTACTAAATCTGCATCTGTTTTCATGTCATTTCTATTCAATGCCTCGGTAACTTTAGGGAAAGCATAGAATGCTCCGTCGCCATTTCTACATTCAAATCCAGGTAAATTATTTAATTGATTAACTATATATTCATTCCTTTTTTCATACTCTTTTAGCATTTTTTTAACACAAGTTTGATCACCAATTAAAGCTTCAGTTGCGGCAATTTGAGATATGCTTGAGGGGTTTGAAGTTGATTGACTTTGAACGGTCTTCATTGCTTTAATTATTTCTTTAGGACCACCAGCATAACCAATTCTCCACCCAGTCATTGCATAACATTTGGAAACTCCATTGATAGCGATAACGCGATTTTTTAATTCTGGGACCAATGTTGCAATGTTATAAAATTTAGAAGGCCCCCAATGAATCTTCTCATAAATATCGTCAGAGGCTATATAAACACCTGGATTTCTGAGCAACACTTTAGCAAGTTTTAATAAGTCATTCTTTGAATAACAGCTTCCGGTTGGGTTGGATGGGCTATTTAGGAATAATAATTTTGTTTTTTTGCTTATAGCATTATCTAGTTGCTCTGCTGAGATTTTAAAATCATTTTCTATTCCGGTATCTATAAAGATAGGTTTCGCGTCAGCAATTCTTACCATATCAGGATAAGATACCCAATACGGGCTTGGAATAATGGCTTCGTCACCATCACCTAATAGTCCCATACATAAGTTGAATAACGTCTGTTTTGCTCCACTCGATACTATGATCTCATCGTGCTCATAATCAAGATTATTGTCATCCTTGAATTTTTTTTGTATTGCGTTTTTTAAAGATGCAGTTCCATCGATAGCTGTGTATTTTGTCTGACCAGAATTAATACCATTAATTGCGCTTTCTTTAATATGATCTGGAGTATCAAAATCTGGCTCTCCAGCACCTAGACTGATAATATCTCTTCCTTGTTCACGTAATTTAGCTGCAAGATTTAATACAGCGCTAGTTGCTGAAGGAAGCACTCTGTTCATTCGATCTGATACTTGATGCATTATAAATATCCATAAAAAATTATTATTATGTTACGACAATCCAAAGATCATCCCAAGAGAAAAGATCACAAAAAATATATAAATTTTGAATTAGTTTCGAATTTCAAGCCATCTGGTGATCAAAATACAGCTATAAAAGAACTGGTAGATGGATTAGAAAATGGCTTATCAAAACAAACATTATTAGGTGTAACAGGTTCAGGGAAAACCTTTACAATTGCTAATATTATTCAGTCCACTCAGAGACCAGCAATCATTCTTGCTCACAACAAAACATTAGCAGCTCAATTGTATGGTGAAATGAAGGAGTTCTTTCCAAATAACTCGGTTGAATATTTTGTCTCATATTATGATTATTATCAGCCTGAAGCTTATGTTCCTAGTTCAGATACATTTATTGAAAAGGATGCATCAATCAATCAGCACATCGAGCAGATGCGTTTATCTGCAACTAAATCAATTATAGAAAGATCAGATACAATAATTGTTGCTACAGTATCCGCTATCTATGGTTTAGGAGATCCTGACGCATATTTTAGTATGGTATTACATATCTCAAAAGGAGAGAAAATAAATCAAAGAGATATCCTCAAAAAACTAGCAGAACTTCAATATTCTAGAAATGAGATAGACTTTTCACAAGGATGTTTTCGAGTACGCGGTGACATTATCGATATATTTCCTGCGGAATCAGAACTCGAGGCTGTCAGAATAGAATTGTTCGACGATGAAGTAGAAAAAATAACCCTGTTTGATCCATTAACAGGAGAAGTAACTCAAGTAATACCAAGAATAACAATATTCCCTAAGACTCATTATGTAACTCCACGCCATAAATTAGTGAGCGCAACAAAAAAAATAAAAAAAGAGCTCAGTGAGCAACTAAAAATTTTTAAAAATAATAACCAACTTCTTGAGGCGCAGAGACTTGAACAGCGAACTCTTCATGATATAGAAATGATTAATGAATTAGGTTATTGCCAAGGTATCGAAAATTATTCTAGATATCTATCTGGAAGAAACGAGGGTGAGCCACCACCATGCCTTCTTGAGTATATTCCTGATAATGCAATCCTTGTGATAGATGAAAGTCATGTTACTGTTCCTCAGTTAGGCGGGATGTATAAAGGAGATCGATCAAGAAAAGAAACATTAGTTCAATATGGCTTTAGATTAAAATCAGCATTAGATAACAGGCCCCTAAGATTTGATGAGTTTGAAAAAATGATTCCTGCAACGATATTTGCTTCTGCAACGCCAGGAAAATATGAAAATATTCATGCTGATAATGTTGTCGAGCAATTAATCAGACCAACTGGTCTTGTTGATCCTTTAATTGAGGTCAGAAGCGCAATTAATCAGGTTGAAGACGCGTTATCGGAAATAAACGATCGAGTGAAGATGGGAGATAGAATTCTAATTACAACTTTGACAAAAAGAATGGCGGAAGATCTTACTGATTACCTTGATGAATATGGAGTTAAGGTAAGATATCTCCATTCAGACATAGGTACCGTGGAAAGAACTGAAATAATAAGAGATTTAAGATTGGGTGAATTTGATGTTTTGGTTGGTATCAATCTTCTCAGGGAAGGTTTGGATATGCCTGAGGTATCATTAATTGCAATTTTTGATGCTGATAAAGAAGGATTTTTGAGATCTGATACATCTCTTATTCAAACTATAGGTCGTGCAGCAAGGAACATTAATGGGAAAGTAATACTATACGCTGATGTAATGACAGGCTCCATGCAAAGAGCGATCGATGAAACTGATAGAAGGCGTAATTATCAAATTAGATATAATGACAAAAACAACATAATCCCAAAAACAATTATAAAAAGCATACCCGATATCTTAGAAGCCTCATATCCTGTCCCAAAAAGAACCTCAAATAAATCAAACTTTGAGAAATTAGATCCTAAAGAACTAATAAAAAAAGCAGAAAAAATTGAAAAAAAGATGTTAAAACATGCACAAAATCTAGAATTTGAAGAAGCGGCCAAGTTAAGAGATGAGGTTCAAAAAATTCGTGAATATGCATTGAAGAGATAAAATTTATCTTAATAGGGTCTTGATATTTGTTATCATAAGTTCTAACAATCAATACCATCTATACAAAATTAATAATAGGGCGATTAGCTCAGGGGGAGAGCGCCACGTTGACATCGTGGAGGTCGGTGGTTCGAAACCACCATCGCCCACCAAAAAAAGTAAAAATAAGTTCCTAAATATAATGGATTAAACCTTGTTTATGAGGTTCTACATCTATAAAATCCCATTACTAATTTATATGTAATCTCAAATGTTTGGAGGATAACAATATCGCAGCGACAAAACGAGTAAGACGAAATGAAGAATTAGAGTCTGAAGAAGTAAGAGTAATTGATTCAAAAGGTGAGCAGGCTGGTGTTATGCCGTTAGATGTTGCAATAAAAATGGCCCGTGAAGAAGAGCTTGATTTAGTAGAAGTATCACCAAATGCAAGTCCACCTGTTTGTCGAATTATGGATTTTGGTAAACATCTTTTTTCTCTAAATAAAAAAGGTCAAAATGCAAAAAAGAAAACAAAACGGACGCAAGTAAAAGAGATAAAATTTAGACCCACGACTGATACTGGTGATTACAATATAAAGTTGCGGAAATTACGCGAATTTCTAGAAAATGGAGATAAGGTTAAAGTTACCCTAAGATACAGAGGTAGAGAAATGGTGCATCAGGAATTAGGGGCTCAGTTAATTGAGAGAGTGAAAAAAGATTTAGATGATCATGGCACCATTGAACAGCATCCTGAAATGGAAGGTAGGCAAATGATCATGATATTGGCGCCAAAAAGAAAATAAATGTTATTTTAAAAAAAAGGACGAAGTCTATGTCAAAAATGAAAACAAATCGTGGTGCAGCAAAAAGATTTAAAAAAACCGGAAAAGGTGGCTTTAAGCGTGCGCAATCACATCTCAATCATATTTTGACTAAGAAGAAATCAAAGAGAAAGCGTCAACTGGGTCTGACTCAGCAAGTTGCTGGGTCTGATAAGAAAAGCGTTCAAAGAATGCTTCCATATAGTTAATTAGGTATATAATAAATGGCTAGAGTAAAAAGTGGTGTCATTGCAAAAGCAAGGCATAAAAAGATTTTAAAAAAAGCGAAAGGATACTACGGTGCACGCAGTAAACTTTTTAAAACAGCAAAACAAGCTGTTATAAAAGCAGGTCAGTACGCATACAGAGATAGAAGACAGAGGAAGAGGCAGTTTCGTGCACTCTGGATTGCAAGAATTAACGCTGCATCTCGAATTCAAGGCTTATCATACAGCCGATTGATAAATGGATTAAATAAAGCAAATATCGAAATAGACAGGAAAGTATTGGCAGATATCGCTGTTAACGATCCTCAGGCATTTGAATCAATAGCAAAACAAGCCATATCAGCACTTTCTGACTCATAGTTTAATGCCGATGATATCAATTACCGATGTTGTCAGATGTCTCTAAATTATAAGCTTAATGAATAAAATCTCAGAAATACTGAAACAATCAATCAATGATCTAGAGGATGCCGTTTCACCAGAAGAAATTGATAAAATACGCATAAAGTATTTAGGTAAAAAAGGCGTTTTTACCTCTGAATTAAAAAAGCTCGCTGAGATTCCAAAAGAAAAAAGACCGGAATTTGGTCAAAAAATTAACGATGCTAAGACAGTTTTCATGGATAAATTGTCGAGCCATTCTAGTGAAATCGAGAACAAGCTTCTAAATGACAAGCTTAATCAAAAGTCTATAGACGTTACTCTCAAAGGATTTCGCTCTGAAACCGGTGGAAGGCATCCAATATCTCTAGTCAGAGCAAAAATTGAAAAAATATTTATAAATTCTGGCTACAAAATTAAAACCGGGCCTGAAATTGAAGATGATTATCATAATTTTACTGCGCTTAATATCCCTGAAAATCATCCAGCCAAAGCCATGCATGACACCTTTTACTTAGGTAAAGACAAGTTATTAAGGACTCACACATCTCCAGTTCAAATTCGATCACTTTTAGCTGAAGGAGCTCCAATTCGAATAATAGCTCCTGGGAAAGTTTATAGATGTGATTCTGATCAAACTCATACTCCAATGTTTCATCAAATAGAGGGGTTGGTTATTGGAAAAGATATAAGTTTCGCTAATTTAAAATCTGTATTACATGAGTTTGTTGAGAGTTTTTTTGAGCGTGATGTTACTCTTAGATTTCGTCCTTCGTATTTCCCCTTTACAGAGCCATCAGCAGAGGTCGATATTCTCTGGGATGAAGAGAAATGGCTTGAAATCCTAGGTTGTGGGATGGTGCATCCAAATGTTTTGTCAAATGCTAAAATTGATCCAAAAATATATAGCGGTTATGCATTTGGAATGGGAATAGAAAGACTGGCTATGCTCTATTATGGAGTCAAAGATTTGAGAACATTTTTTGACAATGATCTTACATTTCTTCGTCAATTCTCATGATTTTTGAGGTAAAGATATGAAATTTTCTGAATCATGGTTGAGAGAGATTATTGATATAAAATTAAACTCTTCTGAACTATCCCATAAATTAACAATGCTAGGTCATGAAGTAGATTCTGTTATAGCTGATGGTTTAGATATAGATGGAATAGTAATTGCAGAAATAGTTAATTATGCTAAACACCCAAATGCAGATAGGTTGAGTCTCTGTGAGATAAATTACGGTAATAACAATCATATCAATGTGATTTGTGGTGCTCCTAACGTGAGAACTGGTTTAAAAACTGCACTAGCAAAAGTCGGACAAGCACTACCAGATGGAACAAAGATAAAGAAATCAAAAATTCGAGGAATTGAATCTAATGGAATGCTGTGTTCAGCAGCAGAAATATCACTTGGAATGGATCAAGATGGAATCATAGAGTTACCTATAGATGCTCCAGTTGGATTAAAATTAAATGAATATTTAAATTTACCCGATAATATTTTTGATCTCGATTTGACTCCAAATAGAGGCGATTGTTTTTCGGTTTTGGGAGTCGCCAGAGACTTGGCAAGCTCACCTCAGAGTAAATTACATACAAAAGAATACAAAAAAGCACCAATAACTTCAAAAATCTGTCAAACAATAAAGACTCCTATCCCTGAGATTTGTCCTAGATTTGCAAGTCAGTCAATAAAGAATGTCAACAATACTGTTAAAACTCCGATAGCAATAACAGAGAAGCTAAGAAAGTCAGGTATCCGTTCTATCAATCCAATTGTTGACGTGACTAATTATGTAATGATGGTGACTGGTCAACCACTTCATGCATATGATCAAAGCAAAATTAAAGGAATAGTACAACCTCGTTTCGCAAAAAAAGATGAACGAATAATGCTCTTAGATGAGCAAATAATAAAACTTGAAAAAGATACTATCGTTGTCTCAGATTCATCTGGTGCAATAGGCCTAGCAGGTATTATGGGAGGCTTATCAACCGCTGTTAACTTTGGCACTACTGAAGTATTATTCGAAGCAGCGTATTGGCCACCTGAGTTTATGGCTGGTAAAGCAAGAAAGTATCACATGCATACAGACGCTTCATTACGCTTTGAAAGAGGGGTCGATCCAAATATTCAGTCTATTGCAGTTAATATGGCTACTAACCTTTTACTCTCTATTTGCAATGGTGATGCTGGGCCTCTTATGGATATTAAGAACAAAAAATTTCTACCTAAAGAAATAACCATTAAACTTAATGAAATTAGAGTTAATAAAATTTTAGGCCATATCATTCCGAAGAATAAAATTACAAAGATATTAAAAAGCCTGAATTTTGAGGTAACAGAAGCTAAGACAACCTGGAATGTAACTGTCCCAACCTATAGATTCGATGTAAAGATTGAAGACGACTTAATTGAAGAAATAGCTAGAGTTTACGGTTTTGGTAATATACCTGGAGCCACAGAGGAATCTAATAACCCACTCAATAAATCCATTGATGATCGACTAGAGATTAACAATATTTCAAATCATTTATGCTCAAGAGATTACCAAGAAATAATATCTTATAGTTTTGTTGGAGAGCAAATAGATAATTTTATATCTGGAAAAAACTCTACACTAAAACTTAAAAACCCAATATCCAGTGAAATGTCTGTTATGAGAAGCTCGCTTCTATCGGGGCTTCTCAACAGTTTAAAAAGAAATATATCCAGACAAAACAGCAGGGTAAGACTGTTCGAGGTAGGTAAAGTATTTAATGGCGAATTAAATAACCATGATGAGAGAGAAAAAATTGCAGCAATTTCTTTAGGAACTATAGATGAAGAAAATTGGCGTGCAAATAACGATTGTATTGATTTCTATAATGTAAAAGGAGACCTAGAATCGATTATAGGTTCAAGTCATGAAAATCATCTATATAGTTTTAAGAAAAGTGATAATCATATTTTTCAACCGGGTCAAGCTGCTGAAGTATTTAAGGAAGGTAATTCAATAGGGTGTTTAGGAAAACTGCATCCAAATTTATTAAAACTATTCAATATAAAGCAGGATGTTTTCTATTTTGAGATTGATTATGAACTTTGTTTTACACCATTCATTGTTAATGCTCATACAATATCAAAGTACCCCCAAATTAGAAGAGATATTTCAATAACGATAGATAAGTCAGTCGCCGTATCAGAAATAATTAATTCAGTTATTCAAATCAATCCCAATATAATTCAATCAACTAATGTTTTTGATGTTTATGAAGGAAAAAACATAGAAGAAGGGCGAAAAAGTATCGCTTTAGGCTTGATTTTACAGGATAAATCACGCACGCTTATAGATAAGGACGCAGATGATTTGGTCGAGTTAGTAATTAAATCATTGCAAAGTGAATATTCTGCACAATTGAGAGAATAAGTAACCATGGCATTAACAAAAGCTGATATTGCTGAATCTTTATATGAAGAGCTCGGGTTGAATAAGAGAGAAGCGCGGGAGTTAGTGGAATTATGTTTCGATGAACTAAAATCAGCTCTTTCTCAAGGAAAACAAGTCAAATTATCTGGCTTTGGTAATTTCGATCTACGAGATAAAAGAGAGAGACCCGGAAGAAATCCAAAAACTGGAGAAAATATCCCAATTAGTGCTCGAAGAGTCGTTACATTTAAACCCGGGCAAAAATTAAAAAATAAAGTTGAGGGGTATGTTGGAACCAAGTAATAACAATCAGCTACCTCCGATACCTGGTAAAAGATACTTTACAATTGGTGAAACTAGTGAGCTTTGTGGTGTTAAAGCGCATGTTTTGAGGTATTGGGAACAAGAATTTGTTCAACTAAAGCCCGTCAAACGAAGAGGAAATCGACGTTACTATCAAAGAAAAGATGTCATAATTATACGGCAAATTAGAGCATTACTATATGATGAAGGATTCACAATTGGTGGGGCAAAGCAGAAACTAATCGGAGATGAATCAAAATCTGATGTATCTCAAAGTCAACAAATTATCAAACAGTTACGTATCGAACTTGAAGAAGTTTCCAAAATTCTAAGAAACTAAAATACTTATACAATATAATCCAATAAGATGATACTTTCATCATTGTGTCGGGGCGTAGCGCAGTCTGGTAGCGCACCACAATGGGGTTGTGGGGGTCGTGAGTTCAAATCTCGCCGCCCCGATCAATGTTATGTGTATTATTTTTTTAAAGATTAACTAATTCATGACTAAATCAATAGATATTGAAAATATTAAACATTTAAGAGCTACTATTAGTGAAAATATAATCCTTACTCCGGTTATCAGATTTAAGGCGCTTGAAAGATTATTTTCAAAAAACACAAAAATTTATACGAAATTAGAATTTCTCCAAAAAACCGGTACATTCAAAATTAGAGGGGCATTAACCTCATTAATAAAGTTAGATTCAACTCAAAAAAAATATGGTGTTTGTGCTGTTAGTGCTGGCAATCACGCTATTGCTGTTGCCCAAGCATCAAAAATATTAGGCATTGATTCAAAAGTAGTGATGCCCCATAAATCAAATAAATTCAGAGTATTGTGCTGCAAAAATCTTGGTGCTGAAGTTGTTTTTGCGAAAGATTCTGAGCATGCATTTGAGCTCGTTAATGAAATTTCACAGAAAGAAAACCGAAAACTAATCCACCCATTTGAAGGGCAGGATATAATTGATGGAACAGCCACATTAGGTTATGAAATTTTGACACAAATTAAAAATTTTGATTCTGTGGTTATACCAATTGGTGGAGGCGGCTTATGCGCCGGAGTATCTGCTGTGATTAAATCATATAAACCATCAATATATACAATCGGAGTTGAGCCAGAGGGTGCTCAATCAATAAGCATGAGTATCAAGTGTAATCATACGATCAAGCTAAAAAAAACCAATACTATTGCTGATAGTTTAGCTGCTCCATTTTCGCTCCCGTTATCTTTCCAGTATTGCCGAGATAATCTTGATGATTGTCTAAGTGTATCGGAGGATCAGATTAAAGATGCAATGACATTTTTATATAATGAGATGAAAATTGCATCAGAACCTGCTTGTGCTGTTTCAACAGCAGCAATGATAAACTCTCTTAGGAGAAAACTTGAAGGTAAAACAACTGTTATTATTATGTGTGGAAGTAACATTGACTGGAAATCATATTCTAATTTGCTTCAATAAATAATAATTTACTATTTCAAATCAAGATCAAATCGAAAAATATTTGAACCTAAATCATTAACAAAGAAATCTATTGGGCCTTAAAATAAGAAATCAAAATAAAATTATATGAAAATAAACAATCATGTAATTTAATATTGTAAAATAGATCAATTCTCTATTTAAATTCCTGGAAAAATTATGAGTGATAAAGATTTAAGAAAGCACTCCAACAAGATTGTTGATGGTATTGAGCAAGCTCCAAGTAGAGCAATGTTGAGAGCAGTAGGTTTCAATACAAATGATTTTAAAATTCCACAAGTTGGTATTGCCTCAACATGGAGTATGATTACACCTTGTAATATGCACCTAAATGATCTTGCTAGCGAGGCTTCAAAAGGGGTTTCACGATCAGGTGCAAAAGGTGTTATTTTTAACACAATCACCATATCTGATGGAATATCCATGGGAACGCCTGGAATGAGGTACTCGCTCGTTTCTAGAGAAATTATTGCAGATTCCATCGAGGCAGTCACAGCTGCTCAAGGTTTTGATGGATTAATTACTATTGGAGGTTGTGATAAAAATATGCCTGCTTGTGTAATGGCAATGGCGCGATTAAATAGACCATCAATTTTTGTCTATGGCGGGACAATTAAACCAGGACCAAAAAATAGAGATATTGTCTCTGTCTTTGAGGCTGTAGGTGCTATTTCCAGTGGAAAGATAGATGAGGCTGAGTTACTTGATGTGGAGAAAACCGCAATACCTGGGCCAGGGGCATGTGGTGGAATGTATACAGCAAATACTATGGCATCAGCTATTGAGGCATTAGGCCTAAGTTTGGCGAATAGCTCTGCACAAGAAGCGGTTTCTGATGAAAAAGCTCTTGATTGCGAAAATGCAGGTAAGGCAATTATGAATCTTATCCAAAAAGATATAAAGCCACTTGATATTCTTACAAAAAAGGCTTTTGAAAATGCTATTACCGTTGTCATTGCTCTCGGCGGATCTACAAATGCCGTTCTCCATCTCATTGCAATGGCAAAAGAAGCCAATATAGACATAACTTTAGATGATTTCTCAAGAATTGGATCTCGTGTTCCTGTCTTGGCTGATTTGAAACCTAGTGGAAAGTACCTGATGTCTGATCTTATAAGCATAGGAGGTATACAACCATTAATGAAGCGTCTCTTAGAGCATGGTTTGTTACATGGAGATTGCTTGACAGTTACTGGTCATTCGTTAGCAGAGAATCTTGCCTCTGTAGGAGATTACCCAAATAATCAAGATATAATTAAATCTTTCTCATCACCGATAAAAAAAGAAAGTCATCTTGAAATTCTATATGGAAATCTTGCGCCAGAGGGTGCTGTGGCAAAAATATCTGGTAAAGAAGGAATGTCATTTCGAGGTCACGCCAGAGTATTTGATTCTGAAGAAATTGCTATGAAGGCTATATTGTCAGATGAAATACAAAAAGGCGATATATTGGTTATTAGATATGAGGGCCCAAAAGGTGGACCTGGCATGAGAGAAATGTTAAGTCCAACCGGTGCAATCATGGGGAAAGGACTGGGCTCAGATGTTGCTTTAATAACTGACGGAAGATTTTCAGGAGGTAGTCATGGATTTGTTGTTGGTCATGTTTCTCCTGAGGCCATGACAGGTGGTCCTCTAGCATTAGTTCATAATGGAGACGAAATCATAATTGATGCGAAGAAAAAAACAATTGATTTATTGGTTGATGATTCTGTTATCCAAGAAAGGCGAAACAACTGGAAAAGACCAGCATCAGATGTAACGAAAGGTGTACTGGCAAAATATCGTTCAACTGTATCTTCAGCATCAAATGGAGCTGTAACGACACCAGAATCATGGTGATTTATTAGATTAAGAAAGAGGCTTTTATTTTGTGGTGGACATCAAAACATGAGGATCTTATTGAGATTACAGCTGATGGTTGCGATAAAATTGTTTATAACAAGCAATCAATAATTGATTCAATTAAAAAGCTAAAACAAATTAGTTCAATAGATCGTTTATTCTATGCAATGAAAGCTAACTATAATCCCAGCATATTAAATTTAATTTATGAAAATGGAGTTGGTTTTGAATGCGTATCTCCTGGTGAAGTGAGGCACTTAATAAAATCAATTCCAAACATAGATCTTAATCGGATAATATTTACTCCCAACTTTGCACCAAAGACAGATTATATTTTTGCCATTGAAAATAATTTGAACTTGACTATAGATAATCTTTTCCCATTTGAAGAATGGCCTAATTTATTTATTGATCGAGATGTTTCCATTAGAGTTGATCCAGGGATTGGTGCTGGTCATCATCAGCATGTTGTCACGGGTGGAAATTTTTCAAAATTTGGAATACCTGTTAATGATATTGTGAAGGTCAGTGAATATTCAAAAAAATATAATATTAATATCAAAGGCCTTCACTCCCATAATGGAAGCGGGATAAAAGATATTTCAAGCTGGACAAACACAGCAAATATACTTCTTGAGATTGCAAATAAATTTCCATCTATAAAGACAATTAATTTGGGAGGCGGTATCCCAATAAAAGAAAAGTTGAGTGAAGATGATTTTGATTTTAATAAATTTCAAGACTCACTAAATAAAATAAAAAACGATTTTCTAGAATATGAGCTGTGGCTTGAGCCTGGAAGATATATTGTTGGTGAATCAGGTGTAATCCTATCTCATGTCACCCAGACTAAAAAAAAGGAGAACTACTTTTATATTGGTTTAGGAGTTGGTATGAATCTCCTTATTAGACCACCTCTCTATGATGCCTATCATGAAATAATAAATCTCACTAAATACAAAGAGAAAAATGAAATAATTGCATCTATTGTCGGCCCTATATGTGAATCTGGAGATAAATTAGGGAAAGACAGATATTTACCCCATACAAACGAAGGTGATGTTATGTTAATTGCAAATGCAGGCGCATATGTGAGATCAATGTCATCAAATTATAATTTAAGAGATATGCCGAAGGAGTTGTTATTCTGAAGATAGAAATCAATTTAGATTATCTAATACTTCTATTAACTCGTTATTTTGGTCTCTTGTTCCGATGGTGATTCTGGCGCAATCACTAAGACTTGGATATTTCAATAAACCCACAACCACATTCGCATCAATAAGTGAATTTTTAACAGTATCAATATTTCTAAATTTTACTAATAGAAAATTCCCATCGCTTTTCCAGATCTTATTGACGCAATTTATTTTCTCAAGTTCATTCTTTACTCTTTCTCTCTCTTTTATAAGAAATTCAATTTGCTTTTTTGTTGCTTGTAAGTCCTTTGAAAGAAGTGCACTTTTGATAAATTGAATTACTGGCGTTGCGAAACAAAAAGGAGGTAAAATTTTCTTTAATAGTTCAGAGCACTCAGAAGATGAGATCATAGCACCGCATCTTATACCAGCCAGAGAAAATGCTTTCGATAGAGTTCTTAAAATTATTAGATTATTGTAATTATTAATTTCTCGAGTCAATGATTTAGTTGAACTAAATTCAATGTAAGCCTCATCAACCACAACAATTGCTCTTCCTTTAACTGCGTCTAGTAAATATTTAATATCATCATTACTTACAGATGTGCCTGTTGGATTATTAGGCGATGAAATAAAAATAATTTTTGTCCGATCAGTTAATTTTTTAATTAAATCTTTTACATTTATATTGAACTCATTGTCTCCATGAATGGGTATTTCGATAGTTTTAATACAGTTACTTGTTGCAAAGAATTTATACATATCAAAAGTAGGAGGAGAAATTATTATTTGATCTTTATTTGGATTGCAAAAAGTTCTAATTATTATGTCAATTGCTTCTGTGCTACCTCGAGATAATAGTATTTGGTCACATTGAACTTCAAACAAATCAGCAATTATTTTGACGATCGAATAAGGTCTGATTGGAGGATATCTATGCAACGAATGATTTAATGCGTCATTCCAATGTGATGTTGGTGATTCGTTAGCGTTTAGTCTTATCATCTCAGGCAATGCTTCTGGTACATTGATTGTAGGTAAATCAAGAATTTCAGGTCTAACCAGTCTTTTTAAACTCATATTATGAAAGTATATTTAGTTAATTTTATCTATTATTAATTGAGTCATTTCTTTGGTATTTAATATTTTATCATCATTATGAGCGATATCCTGAGTTCTTGCGCCACTTTCAATAACATCATGCATAGCTTTCTCAACTATATTTGCCTCTTCATTTAAATTTAAGCTGTGCCTTAAAAGCATTGCAATGCTTCCAATCATACCACATGGGTTTGCTATGCCTTTACCTGCAATATCAGGGGCGGACCCATGTATTGGTTCATATAGACCTACACTGGTGTCACTTAATGATGCAGAGGGAAGCATGCCAAGCGAACCAGTCAACATTGATGCTTCATCCGTTAAAATATCACCAAACATATTCTCAGTTACAATAACATCAAAATCAGAAGGGCGATTTATTAGATACATCGCTGCCGCATCAACAAGAATATGTTCAATAATTATTTCAGGATATTCAGCTGATATTGTATTTTTAGTGATATCTCTCCAAAACCTTGAAGTTTCAAGGACATTAGCTTTATCTACAGAGCATAACTTGCATTTTCTCTTTTTGGCTATATCTGCTGCTATTCGGATAATCCGTTTAATTTCATAATCATGATAGACACATAAATCACTAGATTTATTTTCATTTCTTGTTTTTTCACCAAAGTAGATACCACCAGTTAACTCTCTAATTACTATCAAATCAACATTGTTCAACCTATCTTCTTTTAATGGAGATGTTTTTGTTAAAGATGGAAAAATCTTAACAGGTCTGATGTTAGCGAAAACACCGAGTAATTCTCGTAAACCGAGTAAACCTTGTTCAGGCCTTATATTTGCATTTGGATCATCCCATTTGGGACCGCCTACGGCGCCTAAAATAACTGCAGCAGAATCTTTGCAGCTATCTTTAGTATCATTAGGTAATGGGTTATTGAATTTATCAATAGCTGAGCCACCAATATATTTATTTTCAAATGTAAAATTGTGCCCAAAAAGGTTTTGAACAGCCATCATTACATCTTTTCCAGCTGAGGCAACTTCTGGACCTATTCCATCTCCAGGAAGAATAGTTATCTGGGCGTCCATTCTCTTTTCTCCTCAAATTTTAGTATTGCCTCGTTATTTCTTTGGATAAAACCGAGCTGATCTATACCTTCAATTATGCAATATTTTGAAAATTCATCAATTTCATAACTAATAACTTTTTTGTCAGGGAAGGTGATTGTTGAGTTTTCTATAGATATGGACAATTCAATATTAGGGTTATTTATCAATTCTTCTAAAACTTCATTATTCACAACGATTGGTAGTAATCCGTTTTTTAGAGAGTTGCTTTTAAAAATATCAGCAATTTTCGAACTAATAACTGCTTTAAAACCATAATCAGTAAGTGCCCACGGTGCATGTTCCCGTGATGATCCACATCCAAAATTATTTCCAGCAACCAAAATTTCAAACGTTTCATTTTGATTTTTATTTAAAATAAAATCAGTGTTTTTCTCACCATTATCATGATATCTCCAATCGTGGAAAAGATGTTTGCCGAGTCCATTTTTACTTGTCGTTGTCAAGAATCTCGCTGGAATAATCTGATCAGTATCAATGTCTTTGTTTGGTAGTACGAGGGTTCTTGATTTAATTTGTTTTAATCCTTCCATTATGTAATATATCTCCTTGGGTCAGTTATATTACCTTCTATTGCTGATGCTGCTGCAGTTGAAGGGCTGGCTAGTATGGTTCGAGAGCCCTTTCCTTGCCTTCCTTCAAAGTTTCTATTACTTGTACTCACACTTAATTTTCCAGGGTCCACTGTATCGCCATTCATTCCGAGGCACATTGAACATCCAGCTTCCCTCCATTGTGCTCCAGCTTTTTTAAATATTTTATCTAAACCTATTGCCTCAGCATCTCTTTTTATTTTTTGTGACCCAGGAACAACTAACATAGTTACATCATCTGATATTTTTCTATCTTTTAAGATATTCGCAGCTTCTTGAAGATCACTTAATCTAGAGTTAGTGCAACTTCCGATAAAAACCACATCAATGGGTTTGTTGTGCAGAGTCTCACCCGGTGATATTTGCATATAATCGATAGCTTTCGAGAAAGCGGCATCATTTTCTGAGATAGGTACTGGATCATTAACACCTATTACCATTCCTGGGTTAGTGCCAAAGGTAATCATTGGTTCTAATTTATTTGCATCAATCGTAATAATTTTATCAAAAATAGAACCTTCATCACTAGGAAGAGATTTCCATCGTTTTAAAGCCTTATCCCATGCTTCTTTTTTAGGCGATCGTGGTTTATCAATCAAAAATTCATAAGTAGCGTCATCAGGAGCTATCATACCTGCTTTTGCTCCCGCCTCAATAGACATATTACACATTGTCATTCGTCCTTCCATGCTCATTGACGATATGGCTTCGCCCATATATTCCATTACATATCCTGTCCCGCCATCTACCCCTATTTTACCTATTATTGCTAGAATTAGATCTTTAGCTGAAACTCCGTTCTTTAAGCTTCCTAGTACTTCAATAGATAACGTTTTGGGTTTCCTTTGTAAGAGACATTGAGTTGCTAGAACATGACCAACTTCTGTCGTTCCAATTCCGAATGCAAGTGCCCCAAATGCTCCATGAGTGCTTGTATGACTATCTCCACATACAATAGTTTTTCCTGGTTGAGTTAAACCTAATTCTGGTCCAATAACATGAACAATTCCGCGATTAATGCTATCGAAATCAAATAACTCTAGATCAAAATCATTACAATTTTTAATCATTGTTCTAACTTGATTAGCCGCATCTGCACCAGCAATCTCAATGTCCTTGAAATTATTTACAGGCAACGTTGGTGTGGAGTGATCCATTGTCCCTATGGTAAGATTTTTTTTTCTTACATCTAGATTGTTATTCCTTAGCATAGAAAATGCTTGAGGAGTAGTCACCTCATGAATTAAATGGAGATCTATATAAAGAATAGCTGGGTTGGCTAGAGTCTCTTCAGAGACAATATGCTCTTTCCATACTTTTTCAAAAAGTGTCTTTGGTTTAATTTGACTCATTGTTGATAACCAATATAACTAGATTGATTCAAGCCAATTATTTGAATCTTCTGTATTGCCATTGAATAGACCAAAAAATCTCTCTTGCAGTTTCTCGGTAATTGACCCTCTCTTTCCATCTCCAACATCTATTCTATCAATAGATCTTATAGGTGTGATTTCTGCTGCTGTACCAGTGAAAAACATTTCATCAGCGAGATATAAAGATTCACGATTAATTTCTTCTTCCTTTATAGTTATACCCAAATTTTTTGATAACTCGATTACAGTATCTCTTGTTATTCCGGTCAATATACCGGCTGAAGCGGGCGGGGTGAATAATATGTTATTTTTAACCATAAATAGATTTTCTCCAGCACCTTCTGATACCTTACCATCTGTTGATAAAGCAATACCTTCATCAAAACCTAGGCGTTTTGCTTCTGTGCTTATCAAAGTACTAGACAGATAATTACCACCTGCTTTTGCCATTGTGGGTATTGTATTAGGTGCAACTCTCTGCCAGCTTGATACGCAAACTTCTACACCATCTTTTAAGGCATCTTCTCCCAAATACGTTCCCCATTCCCATGCTGCAATAGATACATCAATCTGATGATCATCTTTTGGTGCAAGACCAATTTCACCATATCCTCGAAAAGCTATTGGTCTTATATAAGCACCATTTTCGAGTTTGTTTTCCCGTATTATTTGTTTGCAACCATTTACAAGTTCAGTTTCACTAAATGGAATTTGCATTCTATAAATTTTAGCTGAATTGTAGAGTCTTTCTATATGATCTGTTAGACGGAATATTTTTGGCCCAACCGGCGTATTGTAAAGTCTAATTCCCTCAAAAACTGATGAACCATAGTGTAAAGCATGAGAGAGAACATGCACTTTCGCATCTTCCCAATTAACTACTTTCCCATTATGCCATATGTAACTTCCACCTTTGTACATGATCTTTTTCCTTGAAAACTATTTTTTAAATTCGATAAATTATATTGGTGCTCGATGAATATTATTGTTTTGAGGTACGGACTCGATACCTTGTTTTTGCCTTCTTATTATTCTATTTATCACACCTAAATATGCTTTACTTCCTGCTTCTACGATATCTACACTTGTTCCTGAGCCTCTGTAGGATTGACCTTCATGATCAACATTTACAGTAACTTCACCTTGCGCATCAGATCCAACAGTAGGGCTATGAAGATCAAATTTCTTTAGAGTTAAATCTATATCAGTAATACTCTCTATTGTTTTAAAAGCTGCTTCAACTGGACCAGAAGCCTCTGAAGATTTTGTGATTTCATTGTCTTCATCATCAGTTAAACAAACGGTTGCTTTTGTTGGTTCGCCTGTAACAGATGAAATTTTTAGTGATTTTAATATCCATGGACCATTAATGGATGTATCGATATTCATAATTAACGCTTCGATATCACCATCATAAATTTCTTTCTTTGTATCAGCCAATTTCTTGAATTCGATAAATGCATTATTAATCTGATCTTCATCAGCATTAAAACCCAGCTCTTCAACACGATTTCTGAAAGCATGTCTTCCGCTATGTTTTCCAAGAATTAAATTTGATTTACTTAGTCCGATATCTTCTGGTTTCATTATTTCATATGTTGAACTATGTTGAAGCATTCCATGCTGATGAATGCCTGCCTCATGTGCGAACGCATTTTCTCCCACAATAGCTTTGTTTCTTGGTATCTGAATACCTGTAATAGATGCAACCATTCGCGATGTAGGATAGAGTCTTTCTGTATTAATTTTTGTGCTCACATTGAAATGCTCTTCACGAGTATTTATCGCCATAACAACTTCCTCGAGTGAGCAATTTCCGGCTCTCTCACCAATCCCATTGATTGTGCACTCAATCTGTCTCGCACCAGCCATAACTGCAGACAAGCTATTAGCTACTGCCATGCCCAAGTCGTCGTGGCAATGCACACTAAGGATGATTTTATCTATATCTTTTACATGCTTATTTAGATAAGCAAAGACTCGATCAAACTCGTCTGGAACTGTATAGCCAACAGTATCTGGTATATTAACCGTAGTCGCACCAGCTTCTATTGCTGCACTTACAACCTCTGCTAAATATGATAGTTCTGTTCTGGACGCATCTTCAGGAGAAAACTCAATATCATCACACAAGCTTTTTGCAAGTGATATTGATGAAACGGCGTTTTTGATAATCTCTTCTTTTGCCATTTTTAGTTTGTATTCTCTATGGATCGAACTTGTAGCAACAAACACATGTATACGATGATTATCTGAACCTTTTACTGCTTCGTAAACTTTGTTTATATCATTCTCATTGCATCTGGCTAAACCACATATGATGGGACCAAGATTTTGATTCGCTATCTCTTTAACAGAGTTAAAATCTCCAGGAGAAGCAGCGGGAAAACCTGCTTCGATTATGTCAACATTGAGAGCAGTCAAAGCTTTAGAAATTTTTAATTTTTCACCAAGAGTCATACTGCACCCTGGCGCTTGCTCACCATCTCTGAGTGTTGTGTCAAATATTTTTACGTGATTATTAGTCATTTTCTTTATATTTAATTGTTTTTTTAATTTTCCAACCAATCCATTTTACCTCTTAGATTAGCACCAACTTTTTCTATGGGGTGATTGAGATCATCATCCATCATTTTTTTGTAATCTACCTGGCCTTGTTTATTCTCGTCTATCCACTGATTGGCAAAGTTACCATTTTGAATGTCTTTTAGAACCGCTTTCATGTTATTTCTGACATGTTCGTCGATAACTCTTGGCCCACTCACAAGATCACCATATGCAGCTGTATCACTTATAAATTCATGCATCTTTTTCAATCCACCTTCATGAAGCAAGTCAACAATTAGTTTTAATTCATGCATACATTCATAATACGCAACTTCAGGTTGATAACCTGCGTCAATTAGAGTTTCGTATCCAGCAACTACAAGTTCTGTTGCGCCACCACATAAAACAGCTTGCTCACCAAAAAGATCTGTTTCTGTTTCTTCTGCAAATGAAGTTTCTATGACTCCAGCTCGTGCGCCACCAATTCCGTGAGCATAAGCCAAAGCAAGATCGAGCGCTTTTCCGCTCATATCATGTTCAATTGCGACTAAACATGGTACTCCATGACCTTCCTTGTATTGTCGACGGACAAGACCACCAGGACCCTTAGGCGCAATTAAAAATACATCCAAGTCATCTCTAGGATCAATCCTTTTGTAGTGAATATTGAAACCATGAGCAAATGCGATAGCAGAATTTTTCTCAATGCTATCTACAATATCTTCGTAGATTTTCTCCTGAGTCATATCGGGCGTTAAAAACATTACTATTGATGCATTTTTTATCGCCTCGGAAGGTTCTTTCACATTATGACCATCAGACATAGCTTTATTCCAGCTGTTTCCACTTTTTCTTAAACCTACCACGACGTCATATCCGCTGTCTTTAAGATTAAGAGCATGAGCTCGACCTTGACTACCATAACCTAAAATGACAATTTTTTTATTATCTAATACGCTTGGATTTACATCTTTTTCTGTATACATTTGCATTTTTTTTGTTTTCCTTGTTATTAATGAATCTACTTCAAACCTGATTATAAAAAAAAACCCCACATTTCTATTATTGAAAGCGGGGTCTATGATATTTTTATTTAAATACTATCTCAACCCGCTTTCCTTAATTTGAGAAGCAGTTGCAGGCATACCAAAATCACTTTCTGACTTGTGTGAATTTCTATTAATTTTGACTTAAATTTTTTCATAATGTTGCTAATGATGTTTGAAGAGCGAAATTATGTCAACTGCTTAACGAATAATGCATTATTAATTTTTATCTAAAAGCTCTACTATAGAATAGTATATCAATTAATGATTAGCCACTTAGTGACATGAAATAGAGTTTGTAAATATCTAATTGACCAAAGTTATGCAGCAAAAGGAAACCAATATGAATTTTGATTATTCGCAAAAAGTCATTGATTTAAAGTCTAGGCTTATGAATTTCATGGAGAAGTTTGTATACCCTAACGAGCAAAAATACTATCAACATATCAATAAAGATAAATCAAGATGGTCAATTCCTCCTATAATGGAAGAATTAAAAATAAAGGCAAAAAAAGAAAATTTATGGAATTTATTTCTTCCTGAAAGTAAATATGGAGCGGGGTTGAGTAATTTAGAATATGCTCCATTAGCAGAAATTATGGGAAGAAGTTTTATTGCATCAGAAATATTTAATTGCTCTGCTCCAGATACAGGAAATATGGAAGTATTAGTCAGATATGGAAGTGATAAACAAAAAGAAAAATGGCTTGCACCATTACTTGAAGGCACAATAAGGTCGGCATTCGCGATGACTGAGCCAGACGTTGCATCATCTGACGCAACCAATATTCAATCAACAATTGAATCAAGAAAAAATGATTACTTGATAAATGGTCATAAATGGTGGACGTCAGGTGCGATGGATCCGAGATGTAAAATAATAATATTTATGGGAAAAACTGATGCTGAAGCTCATAAATATGCGCAGCAATCAATGGTACTGGTTCCAATAGATACAAAAGGGGTTGATGTTGTTAGGCCGCTTTCAGTATTTGGATATGATGATGCGCCTCACGGTCACGCAGAAGTTATTTTTAAAAATGTTAGTGTTCCAAAGGAAAATATAATACTTGGTGAGGGCAGAGGTTTCGAGATAGCCCAAGGAAGATTGGGTCCAGGTCGAATTCACCATTGCATGCGTTTGATCGGGCTTGCCGAGAGAGCTATTGAAATGATGTGCGCTAGATCATGCAAAAGAGTTGCATTTGGTAAACTAATTTCAAGCCAAGGTGTTGTCAAGGAAATGATTTCAAAATCACGAATTGAGATAGAACAGGCGCGATTATTAACTCTAAAGGCAGCTGATATGATGGATAAATATGGCAATAAAGTAGCGAAAAAAGAGATTGCAATGATTAAGGTGGTAGCACCAAGGATGGCATTGAAGGTTCTAGATAGAGCAATTCAAATCCATGGTGGGGGAGGTGTTAGTGATGATTTCTTCCTCGCCTCTGCTTGGGCTGCGGCGAGATCATTAAGACTTGCAGATGGTCCAGATGAGGTTCATCTCGCACAACTAGCAAAAATGGAATTGAGTGCATCTTTATCATAAAAAAAAATTTCGTTCAACTAGTGATATCAATTTATAATATGTTATTCTTGAGACGTAAAAACAATGATGAATATTAGGATTTATTTTGTTTTTTATTTGAAAGTAAATTTGACTTGATATATTTTTTAAAAAAAACATAATGATGTTCGGAATATTTAAAGAATTCACAGTAAGTATAATTAATTTAGAAAACTTTAAGGAGTGCCCATGAAACGGTGCATAAATGATAGTTTGGCTAACTTCAAACTCACATCTTCGTTGTTAGTGAGTTTATTGATTATGGCCAATGGGGGACTGTTTGCACAAACAGTTGATGATGTTCTCGAAGCAGATGCAAAAAGACTGCAGTTAGCTCAGGCTTCTCAAGAGAGAATAAATGAGCAAGTTGATGGAACAAGAACACTAACTGACCAATATCGTGCTATTAACAAAGAGATTGATGGGTTAAAAGTATATAACCGATTAATGACAGCTCAAGTTCAAGGTCAAGAAGCCACATTAGAGGATATCAAAATTTCTATGGATCAAGTGGACGTTATAAACAGGCAAATTTTTCCACTTATGGAAAGAATGATTGATGGTCTTGACCAATCTATAGCACTGGATATTCCTTTTCTAAAAGAAGAACGTGTGAATCGAATTGATGGCTTAAAAGCATTAATGTCAAGATCTGACGTAAGTGTTGCCGAAAAATTCAGGAAAGTCATGGAAGCGTATCAGATAGAACTTGACTACGGCTCTTCAGCTGAGTTCTACAAGCAATCTCTAGATCTTGGAAGTGACTATGGTGTAAGAGATTATAATATGCTCAGAGTTGGGAGAATTGGTCTCTATTTCCAATCTGATGATTCATCAATTACGGGTATTTGGGATGTAGACCAGAATGCCTGGGTTGTAGATGATGAATATCGTTCTGAGATTAGAAAAGGTCTTAGAATGGCTAGACAACTAATTGCACCGGAATTACTTTTAATTCCTGTTCAAGCCGCTAAGGAGGCATCTTAAAATGAATAAAATACTGTATACATTATTGGTGCTCTTGTTCTCATTTGGACAAGCTTACTCTCAGGAAGATGCATCGTCTATGGCGGACCTTCTTAAGCAAATTCAACAAGGTCAATCAAGAGATTCTGTTGAAGCGCAAGACAGGGAAAAACGTTTTCAAGTTGCTAGAAATGAGCAGCAAAGACTTTTAAATAATTCTCGAGCTGAACGCAAGAGAGAAGAAGACCGCAGTCAAAAACTTGAAGATACATTCGCTACTAATCAACAAAAAATAGTTGATGCAAGAGAAGCGTTAGATAAAAGACTTGGTGCATTAAAAGAGTTATTTGGTGTTCTTCAAACAGTTTCAGGTGATGCTCAAACTAGATTTAATGGATCCTTGACTAATATTCAATACCCAAATCGAGAAGCATTTTTGGTTGAATTAGGTAGCAAAATGGCCAGTGCGAGTAGCTTAGCGTCAATCCAAGATATCGAGGGATTGTGGTATGAGTTGCAAAGAGAAATCACTGAACAAGGAAAAATTGTTAAGTACAAAACAGAATATGCAACTGCTGATGGAGAAAGAATCACATCAGATGTTGTTAGAGTTGGAGTATTTAACTTAGTATTTGAAGATGGTTATTTGCAATATGATAGCTCTACAGGGAATGTTACTGAATTACAAAGACAGCCTGATCAATCACAATACACTAACTCAGCAGAAGATATAATGGATCAAAATAATGGCTACGTTGGGTTCGGTCTTGATGTTACAAGAGGTGGTATATTAGCACTTCTTGTTGAATCACCAACAATAATGGAGCGAATTAATCAGGGTGGAATAGTCGGATATTGCATTATTGCTCTGGGAATAGTCGGCTTATTTATCGCAATATGGAGATGGCTAGCCCTAAGTAAAGATAGTAAAAATGTTACTGCTCAACTTTCAAGACAAACTGCATCCAAAGATAACCCTCTTGGCAGAGTTTTATCTGCATACGATGAAACTAAAGGTGCTGATACGGAAACAGTTGAACTGAAACTGAGTGAGGCAGCTTTAAAAGAGATGCCAAACTTAACGAAAGGTTTATTATTCATTAAGGTTATTGCTGCAGTTGCACCATTGATGGGGCTTCTTGGAACTGTTACCGGTATGATTAAAACATTCCAGGTTATAACTCTATACGGGGCTGGAGATCCAAAACTAATGGCTGGTGGTATCTCTCAGGCACTAATGACTACTGTATTAGGGTTATGTGTCGCTATACCTATGGTGTTATTACACACAGTTGTAAGCGGACAAAGCCGAAAGATTATCAATATATTACAATCTCAAAGTGCTGGAATAGTTGCTAAGCACTCAGAAAGTAATGATTAATAATAACTGAGGAGCATTTATGTATTGGTTGGCAGATTCATGGGATGCAATAATAGATTTCTTATATCTGGGTGGAAATGTTCTTAGATGGATAGCTATTACTATATTCTTAATGTGGGTTTTAATTATTGAAAGACTAATGTTTTTTAGATCCACAATGTCAGCAATTTCTAATGACATTAAAGATAAATGGGAGAAAAGGTCAGAAAGGACTTCGTGGCATGCTCACCAAATTAGAGATGGTATGATCTCCCAGTTCTCAATGGCGACAAATGAATTTATACCAATGATTCAAACACTTGTTGCGCTATGCCCGTTATTAGGTCTACTCGGAACTGTAACGGGTATGATAAAAGTATTTGAAGTTATGGCAGTCTCTGGCTCAGGAAATGTGAGGGCAATGGCCGCAGGTGTTTCACAAGCAACCGTACCTACGATGGCTGGAATGGTGGGCGCACTGTCTGGTGTACTCTTGGTTACGATACTAACACGAAGGGCTGCAAGGGAAGTCGAGTTTCTTGAGGACTCTCTTACTATGGATCATTAAAAAAAGGATAAAAAATTATGAGAAAGAATGACGCAATGGGTCAAGAGGAAGAAGAAAATGAGATTAATCTAACGCCTATGTTAGATGTTGTTTTCATTATGCTTATTTTCTTCATTGTTACCGCCTCATTTATTAAAGAATCAGGTATAGATGTAAATAGACCTGATGCCCCGACGTCTGAAAGAGTCGAAGATGCAAATATATTAGTAGCAATCAGCTCTAATGACGAAATATATATGGATCGAAGATTAATAGATCCTAGGGCAGTCAGAGCAAATATTGAAAGAATGCACGCAGAAAACCCTAAAGGATCTGTTGTCATTCAAGCTGATAAAAAATCTACAAATGAATTGCTAGTTGTAGTTATGGATGCTGCTAGGCAAGCCGGCGTTTACAATGTTTCAATTGCTGCAAATAATTAACCTAGGAGTTAAATAATGTATGCTAGATACATATATGCTGTAGTCATCGGTTCTACAATCACTGTAGGCCTTCTATTTGTTATGCAATTATTAATTGCATCAGGAAAAAGCGCTTTAACAGAGCCAAGAGAAAGACATTTACTGGAATTTGTTAGGGTGCGTAGGAACGAGAATGTAAATACGGAAGATCTAACACCAGAAAAGCCACCAAAACCTCCAGAGGTTCCACAAGAGATGCCCCCGCAGGATATGGATAGTGTGGATCCAAATGCACCAACAATTGCAATACCTCCTCCTGCAGTAAATAATAATCTAAGTATAGGTGGTCCTGGAGGGATGAATATTGCCGAAGGAGACTATCTACCTATTGTAAGAGTTGCTCCAATATATCCTGCGAGAGCCTTATCTAGAAATTTAGAGGGATATTGTGATATGAACTTTACTGTAACACCTGCAGGAACAGTGATTGATCCTATAGCAGAGTTTTGCACAAGTTCACTATTTGAGAGATCATCTGCGAGAGCTGTTCTGAAGTTTAAATATAAGCCAAGAGTTGTTGATGGTGTTCCTCAAACAGTTACAGGTGTAAGAACAAGGATAACTTTTAAAATCGAAGATTAACACTTAGATTGAATTTATAAAATGAGGGTAAACAATGACATTTGTTAAAAAATCATTTAAATATACATTAATTTTGTCTGTAGTCATGATAATGGTATCGCCATTAATCATAGAAAACGTATCAGCTCAAAGTTCAGCTCAAAGTGAGGCAGACAGAGCTCGTGAAGAACGTAATAAAAGAGATGGTCAAAGAACTAAAAAATCACAAGCAGTTAGTAAAAGCGTCTATGAAAAAATAACAAAGGCTCAAGAGATAATGGAAGCCGGAGATAATGATGGTGCACTAAAAATTCTAAATACATTGAGAGCAAGTTCAAAACTATCTGAGTATGAGCAGCAGAACGTATTAAATTATTTGGGTTTTGTTTACTACAATATGGAAGATTATCCAAGAGCAATGAGAGCTTATGAAGATATGCTTAAAATTCCATCAATAGAAGTGCAAATGGCAAAAACTACAACATATACCCTAGCACAGCTCAACACCATGGAAGAAAATTACACTAAAGCGATATCTTTAATACAAAGGTATTTTCAACTCGAAACAAATCCTCCTCCAGCAGCACATATTTTATACGCACAAAATTTATATCAATTGGAGCGATACAAAGAAATGATTCCTCCAATAGAAACTGCCATGGAGAATGACCTAAGAAGACAAAAAGCAGCAAGGCAAATGGCAAAAGAAAAAGCTGAAGCAGAGTTGAAAAAAGCTCGAGGAGAAGAAGAGATTGCAGCAGCTACAGTAAAACTTAGAGATGCTACTCGAAGAGCGAATATGGAACCAATAATAAAAGAGGATTGGTACTCGTTATTAAATTTCGCTTATTTTCAGCAAGAGAATTTCAGCAAAGTAAGAGATATACAAAAAATATTATTAATTCACTACCCTAAGAAGAGGTATTGGTTTTCGTTAGCTGGGGCTTATACAGAGCTTGGTGAAGATGAAAAGCTAATCTATGCTTATGATGCAGCTCATACCCAGAATATGTTAGAAAAATCAGTAGAATTCGTAACAATGGCGCAATTATATATGCAAGCAGAAGTCCCTTACAAAGCAGCAACACTATTAGATAAAGAAATCAATAGTGGAAGGGTGGATAAGAATGAAAAAAATTATAGATTACTGTCTCAGGCATATACGCTTGCAGCTGAAGATGAAAAAGCACTACCAGCGCTAAAAGCAGCGGCAAAAATATCAGACGAAGGTGAAATGGATTTGAGGCTAGGGAACGCTTATTTAAATCTAGCAATGTATGGAGATTGCGTAACGTCAGTAAGAGCTGGACTAAAGAAAGGTAAGATTAAGAGTCCTGATAACGCACAGATATCACTAGGAATGTGCCTGTATAACGAAAAAGAGTACTTAGATGCTATAAAAGTATTTAAGGCAGCCAGTAAAACTAATCGATCTAGAAGAATTGCTGGGCAATGGATTTCTGTGATCGAGAGCGATATCGAAAGAAATCGTCAAATTGATCTGGCAGAAGCTGCTGCTAAGAAGCAATTAGATGATCTTAAGAAAAGACGCGATCAGGCTGCTGCAGCAAGAATCTAAATACTCCACAAAATTGAAAAAGTGATCGCATTCGCGAGGTATTAGTTATGCCAAAAATAATATATGTATCAAAACAGGGCGAAAGGACTGAAGTTATTTTAGATAATGGCTACACAGTAATGGAGGGGGCTGTTAATAATGATATTGATGGTATACCAGCAGAGTGTGGTGGTGCATGTGCATGCGCTACATGCCATGCGTACATAGATGAATCATGGTTATCAAAATTAGAAGAAATGGATGATATGGAAGATAGTATGCTGGATGCTGCTTTCGAAAGAAAAGACAACAGCAGATTGACATGTCAGATTGAGGTTAATGATGATATGGATGGATTAATTGTTCATATCGCTGAAAACGAATATTAATTAAAATACGGATAAAATATGACAATTAAAATAGGCGATAATATGCCATCAGGTTCATTCACAATAATGGTGAATGGCCAACCAGAAGCACTTCAAAGTAATGATTTTTTTGCAAATAACACTCTTGCTCTATTTGCTGTGCCTGGTGCATTTACTCCGGGATGCTCAAAGAAACATCTCCCCGGTTATCTTGAAAATATAAATGAATTAAAATCAAAAAATATTGACAAAATTGCATGTATTGCTGTCAATGATATTTTTGTTATGGATGCCTGGGCAAAAAAGTATGACGTAAATGATGAAATTATTATGCTGGCAGATGGCAATTGTGACTACACAAGGCAACTTGGGTTGGAAAATGACAGTTCTGCGTTTGGTATGGGGTACAGAAGTAAACGATATGCATTAATTGCAAAAAACGGGATCATAGAGACACTTCTTATCGACAATCCCGGTGATATTGAATTAAGTACTGCAGAATCTTTGTTATCATCATTAGGATCATAATCAAAAAACTAAAAGTCTTTATATAGAGAATATTTTTAGTAATTAATTAAATTGTTGACTGCAAATTAACTGATGCTTCTAATTGCCGATTCAAGCTCAGGGACAACATTAAATAAATCACCAACCAGTCCGATATCTGCAACTTCAAATATAGGCGCATCTTCATCTTTATTGATAGCTACAATCGTACCTGCGTCTTTTATTCCCGTTAAGTGTTGAATAGCACCTGATATTCCTATGGCAACATAAAGATCAGGAGCAATAATTTTTCCAGTTTGACCAACTTGCATTTCATTTGGAACGTAACCTGCATCGACTGCAGCACGTGAAGCACCTGCACCAGCTTGCATTGTGTCCGCAAGAGAATAGATAATTTCAAAATTTTCTTCACTGGCTAGAGCTCTTCCCCCTGAAACAACCTTTTTTGCAGTTTGTAAGTCTGGTCTATCTGTTTTGCCTGATTGAATTGATACGAATCTGGTATGATTTGGAATTTCTACATCGATATTCATTTCTTTAATCGGGGCAATGTTATTGGATTCTGCGGCTTTGAAGGATGCAGTTCTGACTGTCGCTATAACTTTTGATGTCGATTTTGATTCAACCGTAATAATCGCGTTTCCAGCGTATATTGGTCGTTTAAATGTCTGTGTATCAACAATTTCCATAACATCACTAATTTGATTAACGTCAAGAAGTGCTGCGATTCTTGGCATTAAGTCTTTTCCAAATGTTGTTGAGGGGCCAAATATATGTGTGTAAGAATCACTTATTGCTTTAATTTGAGGGGCAAGTACCGTTGCAAGTTGATTTACATTATATTCAGCTTTTACTGCGATAACTGAATTCACTGAATCAATTTTTGTTGCTTGCTCTACCACATCGTTATTTCCATCCGTAAACACTACTAGATCAATCTCACTGCCTTGGATTTGTTTAGCACAAGATATACACTTATTTGTACTAGAATTAATCTCATTATTATCATGTTCAGCTATCACTAGAATTTTACTCATATTATATTAACCCTTTGTTTTTTAGTTCTGAAACAAGCTCTGAAACATCATTGACCATAATTCCTTTTTGTCGTTGTTGAGGAGATTCAGTTTTTATAACTGAAAAATTACTATCAGTTTTTGTAATAAGTTCGCTCATCATTATTGATTTAAGCGGTTTTTGTTTTGCTTTCATTATATCTGGCAGTTTTACGTATCTTGGTTCATTTAATCTTAAATCAGCTGTAATGACAGCGGGTAAATCAATCTCAATTGTTTCTAGGCCTTGATCAACTTCTCTTGTAACCAAAGCTTTGTTTTCGCTGAGTGAGATATTTGATGCAAATGTTGCTTGAGGGCGATCCCATATAGCTGAGAGCATTTGGCCAACTTGATTGTTATCATTATCAATTGCTTGCTTTCCTAAAATTACTAAAAATACGTCTTCGGTTTTAATAATTTCATGCAATACTTTACTAATTGAAAGCGGATCAAGACTGGTATCAGTTTCGACTAATATTGCTCTATCCGCACCCATGGCAAGACCTGTTCTAAGTTGCTGCTGACACTCACTGCTACCTATGGATACAACTATAACTTCATCTGCTTGATTCTTTTCTTTTATTCTTAAAGCTTCTTCTAGCGCGATTTCGTCGAAAGGATTTATGCTCATTTTTACACCATCCGTTTCTACGCCACTTTCATCACTTCGAACCCTTACTCGAACGTTGTAATCAATAACTCTTTTTAGGCCAACAATTATTTTTTTCACGGTATATCCTTGTAAATCTTTTTAATTTGTATTGTGTATGAGAGTATACTTTGGTACAAGATTTTAGACATTATTTTATCTTAATTTTTTTACAATATGCCAATAAATAAACCACTTATATCTTCTCGAAACTTATCAGAAAAAATTGATGATTCTTGTTTGATCATCATAGATACGAGATTTTCATTATTTGATCCAGATCTGGGCTATAACTTATATAAAAAATCACATATTCCTGGAGCAATTATGCTCACCTTGATAAAGATCTCGCAGGCTCAATAACATCCTCATCAGGAAGACATCCATTACCTGATATTGAAAATATATGCTCAAAGTTAAAAATATGGGGAATTAATAATTCATCGCATATTGTTGTATATGATGATAACAATTCTGCATTTGCTGCTCGACTATGGTGGATGTTTAAATGGCTTGGCCATTCAAATGTTACCGTTTTAAACGGCGGTTTTGATGATTGGTGTAAAAACAAATACCCAATAAATAGTGATATACCTATATACAAAAAAGGTAATTTCGAGTGTAAAATTTCAAATGATATTACATGGTCATCTGAGAAGATCATGAATTGGATGTCATCTTCAAAAGATTTTGTTTTAGTCGATGCTAGAGATTCTAATAGATACAAAGGCATTGAAGAACCAATTGATAACGTTGCCGGTCATATTCCTGGTTCAATTAACATTCCTTTCACTGAGTTTCTTAGAAATAATGGCTCATGGAAAGATAAAAATGAAATAATATCTATATGGAGGCGCAACAATATAAGCACACTTAAAGAATGGGGGGTAATGTGTGGCTCCGGCGTAACTGCATGTCATTTATTAATATCTGCGGAAATTGCCAATATCAATCCGCCTAAACTATATCCTGGCTCATGGAGCGAGTGGATTTCTGATAAAAGTCGTCCAATTACAAATGAAAGATGAACAACTATTAAACGGCGTAAGAATACTTGATTTAAGTCGAATTCTCGCAGGCCCATGGGCAACTCAACTTTTAGCAGATTTTGGTGCTGAAGTAATAAAAATCGAAAGACCAAATTATGGAGACGAAACAAGGAAATGGGGTCCACCATGGAATTCTGATAGAGATAATAAAAAATCTGATGCAGCATATTTTTATGCCGCTAACAGAAATAAACAGTCACTTACATGCGATATTAGCAAGCCTGAAGGTCAAGCCATTATTAAAGAGTTGGTATCTAAGTCAGATGTATTAGTAGAAAATTTTAAGTC